>JADMIO011701064.1_pt1 | contig 96140 bp, 96 predicted proteins | sample 8958161 | NCBI WGS metagenome assembly JADMIO01 (sample SAMN16585339, study PRJNA669376) | soil metagenome | isolation source: Crop rotation soil | place: USA: Cullars Rotation, Alabama | collected 2011
TATGGTGAAAGTTGGAACCTCTTACGTGCCGATCAGATTAAAACGAAAGGCCCAGTCTTTCGACTGAGCCTTTCGTTTTATTTGACCATGTTGGTATGATTTAAATTAATACGACTCACTATAGGGTCAGTGCGGCCGCGACTTCAAGTCACGTGAATTCCAAGCTTCGGATCCCACTGTGCTGGAAAGAGGTTCGCCTTTTTGGCGACGGTCTGAAGTTCGATGAAGTTTTGGGGAGTGAATGGGAACAACTTGTGAAGAGCCTTTAAATCATCGCGTATCGCCGCGCCGACCTTAAGAATCTGTGGATCTTCGAATACATCTTTAATGGAATCAAACTGCGTAATACCATGAAGTCTAATCAGATAGGCATCGTGCTCGGTCGCTAATTGAAGTAGTGCCACTTGATAGACTTCACCGACTTTAAAGCTCGCTCTGGTTTCCGTATCAAATCCAAGGGCCGTGGCAGCCTTTAGAGCTGGGGCAATGACGGCAAGGGCCTGATCATTCGTGATTAAATGGATTTTCCCAGGGAATTTAATTTTGTTATAAGTGGGTTTGGTCGGTTGGCTCGTCATGATTCAAAACCTTAAATGGTTATCTTCATTATGTAAAGACCGCAGTAGTCATGGTTAGTTGGAAAGCCAATGAAAACCTTTTCTAAAGGGTGGATTCATTATTGTCGATCTTTCAGTCACAACGACATTTCACGACTCCTTTTCGCTCCTATTGCGTAATAAATAGTTACCAAATGGTGATTAAATTAATAACAAGGTAATATCTGAATGCGCCTTGAATGGTTATATTACCAAAGTAATAAAACCACTATTTTAAGGAGCTTCGTATGAAAAAGGCTACTGTTTGTTTGAGTCTATTAGTTACTTTAGCAACTTCTTTTGCCCATGCTGCAACAACGGAAATCATGGATTGCGAAGGCCTTAAGGTTATTACAATCGACCGCCAAATACTTGGAGTGACAGTCCCTACATTCTACGTAGTTGATCTTGATGGTGAGACTAGAATCGCAAGTTCTGAGGCTAACAATACTGGCGGAGACCTCAAAGTAAATAACTTTAGAGGTAATGACACTCTTCTCATCACGGTTGTTGATCATCCTCAAGTGTACGGTGCGATTTTCAATGACAGTAAAAGCAATTTGACTTGCACTCTAAGTAAATAGGGTCTGTCTGAGCTAATTACATTATTTTGGGATGGAGAAAAGCCTATGAAAACGTTATTCGTTCTTATTTCTTTATTATCCTCTGTTCACGCAATGGCAGCATTTACTGCAAAAGTAGATTGTTCAAAAGCCGAAGCGGGTGAAGTCACAATGACCGACACTGCGAAAACTATTGATGACGAACGATATACGGCAAAAGAAGCCGCTATGAAGGCTTATAGTTGTTTCGTAGAAAGAAAGAATAAGACCGTTAAAGAAACGCGCACTCAGGCGATCAAGGAGTCTCTGAAAAATGCTCAGAGCTCAAAGCCAGTTGAGCGTTGCGGATTTTCACTGGGCCCATTTGATCTCGAGTATTCCACTCTGAGTTCAATGAAATCTGGAAGTTATATATTCAATAATGACGTCGGTACGATGAAATCTGAATTCGTACTTGCTGTTCGCGAAAACTTTATTTGTTCTTATACGGATGATGACCTGTCGAGCGGTGTGACGTCATCAGCAGTGATCAAAGTAAAAGTAACTGAAACCAATACTAGCGACTTCGCGACTAAAAAAGCGACGCAAGTTTTCAATGTTCAAGTTTTGGAAAACTAAATAAATACGGAGCTCGAATGAAAAAGGTTACAGTTGGTTTAAGCTTGTTAATCACCCTCCACTTTTTCGTTCAAGCTAAAGCAGAAATTTGGGATGGAGAATTCGTTCATACCAAAGAAGGCTTTTCTAAAGCGAATACATCCGAAAATTTCAAAAATGCCTGGTTTAGTACCGTACCAATATTTGCAAAAATGAAGGTGAGTGCGGATTCCACAGAACTCAGTTCTGGCAGTGGTGTTATTGTTTTTAAAAAAATAATTGGAAATTTCACTTATGTAGGAGTTCTTACAGCGGAGCATGTGATAAACACTTATGGTCCTAAAACTTTGCTATTAGTGATGAGGGATACTATTTTTGATGCCCAAAGTGGTGAGGAAAAACTAAACGCGATGTTCGAAGGTTTTCACATTGTGTCGAGAACAGTTTCCAATAATGCAGATATCGGTTTTATCCTTTTGAGAGGCCCAAATAAGAATGCGCTCAATATTAGTATGGCTTCATTTCCTCGAAAATGTGATTTAAAAAAAGGTGAAGCCATTGCTCTTATTGGTTATCCAAGAACTGATATTAGACCTCGCGAGAACCAAAATGTACCGATTAGCGAACCAACAGTCATGAGAAGAAGGATTTCTACTGGATTTTACGAGGGAAGTACTCAAGTCTTAGCCGCTGCACCAGGTGTTAGTTACGGTACTACTGCTGATTCATTGGGCGGTAGTAGTGGCGGTCCGGCCATCAATTATAAAGGTGAAGTTGTCGGAATTCTTAGCGGTAGTTTTAACAGTTATACTGGTAAAGAAAATGGCCGCGACTTAAAGCCTCACAGTTTTATCGTGGATTGCCAGACTACGAAAGATTTTGCCGAAAAAAATTGGCAGAATTTTTTAAATAATCCTCCTGTAGAAATTTAATAAGGAGCTTCGGATGAAAATGGTTACGGTTTGTTTGAGCCTACTAATCACGTCCTTCTTCATCGGGCAAGCCAAGGCTGACTCTTGGGGTGGAGAATTAGTTCATACCAGAGAGGGTTTTTCAGAGTCGACTAAATCTGAAAGTTTTAAAAATGCCTGGTTTAGTACAATACCAGTATTCGTCTCAAAAGACGTGAATTCCACACGGTTCACTCTTGGTAGCGGTGTCATGATTTTTAAAAAAGTTATTGGAAATTTCACTTATGTAGGAGTTCTCAGTGCAGAACATATCATAAATGGTTTTGGTCCTAGATCGAGGCTTCTTCCGATGAGGAATACTATTTATGATATCCAAAGTGGTGAGGATAAACTAAGCACGCAGTTCGAAGGTTTTGCCGTTGTCTCGAGAACAGTTTCGAAAAAAGCAGATCTTGGTTTTTTTCTTATGAGAGGTCCAAATAAGGAAGCACTCAATATTGGTACGGCTTCATTTCCTCGCCATTGTGATTTAAGAAAAGGCGAATCCATTGCTCTTATTGGTCATCCAAATATTACCACTAGACCGCGCAATTCCCAAAATGTACCTATAAGCGAACCAACGGTCATGAGAAAAAGGATTTCCATAGGTTTTTTCGAGGGAAGTACCAAAGTCATTTCCACGGCACCGGGTGTTAGTTATGGTACCACTGCCGATTCATTGGGTGGTAACAGTGGTGGTCCTGCCATCAACTCTAAAGGGGAAGTCGTCGGAATTGTTAGTGGTATATTATCGGACAATACCAACAGGTATTTGGGTCGAGAAAACGGTCGAAGTTTAGAACCTTATAGTTTTATCGTCGACTGCCAGGCCACGAAAGATTTTGCCCAAGAAAGTTGGCAGTATTTATTAAGCAAACTTCCAACAGAAATTTAATAAGGAGCTTCGGATGAAAAAGGTTACGGTTTGTTTGAGCCTACTAATCACGTCCTTCTTTGTCGGGCAAGCGAAAGCTGACTCTTGGGGTGGTGAACTAGTTCAAACCAGAGAAGGTTATTCGGAGTCGACTAAATCTCAAAGTTTTAAAAATGCCTGGTTTAGTACCGTACCAATATTCGCTACAAAAGTGACTTCGGATTCTACAGAACTCAGTGCTAGCAGTGGTGTTGTTGTTTTCAAAAAAGTAATTGGAAATTTCACCTATGTAGGAGTTCTTAGTGCTGAGCATTGTATAAACAGTTATGGTCCTAAAACATTACTTTTAGTAATGAAGGACATTATTTATGATGTCCAAAGTGGTGAGGAAAAACTAGACGCTCCGTTCGAAGACTTTGTCCTTGTGTCGAGAACTGTTTCAACCAAAGCAGATCTTGGCTTTGTTCTATTGAGAGGTCCAAATAAGAATGCACTCAATATTAGTACGGCTTCATTTCCTCGAAAGTGTGATTTAAAAAAAGGTGAAGCCATTGCTCTTATTGGCTATCCAAAGACTGACAATAGACCGCGCAAGAACCAAAATGTACCAATTAGCGAACCAACGGTCTTGAGAAGAAGGATTTCCACTGGATTTTACGAGGGAAGTACCCAAGTCATGCCAAAGGTGCCAGGCATTAGTTATGGTACTACCGCTGATTCATTGGGTGGTAACAGTGGCGGTCCGGCCATCAATTACAAAGGCGAAGTTGTCGGAATTCTAAGTGGTAGTTTAAAAGACAAATTTAACAGTTATATTGGTAAAGAAAATGGCCGCGAATTAAAGCCTCACAGCTTTATCGTCGACTGCCAGGAAACGAAAGATTTTGCCCAAGAAAGTTGGCAAAATTTATTAAGCAAAGTTCCTACAGAAATTTAATTCTTTTAAATTTCTGATGGCAGAATTCTGATTCGCCGATCAAAAAAAGAGTCAATCTTGGTTGAATGACTCTTTGATTTTTCAAAACTAAAGTTCGCTCAGAGTATTATGAGTTTGATTTAAGGTGATCGTAGTCAATGATGCATGCAGAAAAGAGAAAAATGTTGTCGGCATCTTCTTGGTTGGCAGCGACAATTTTTCCGAGGTCATTAAAAAACTCATTATATCGCTGCATGAGTTCTCCATATGCTTTTTTATTAAGACTAAAAATCTTCCAGCTAAGTCGCATATTCCGATTGCTGACGGAGCTGTCGACGGCTTTTAAGGACGTACCAAAAACATAGCGGGCGGTGTACTGGTTGTCCTCGCCTGATGTCTGATGGTGCCCTCGATGCACCAAAGTTTTCCAGTGTGTGCCGGTCCATTCGACCATGCCTGTTTCTTGAAGCTCTTTAAGAGCCTTGTGAATTTCCTCAATCGGTAATTTCGTTTTATCCGCTAAAAACTGATCACTCGGATTTGTAAGGTAGCTTTTAAGCTCAAGAGCTGAAAGTAAAACGGGGAGCCATGGGTAGGTCAAAGAGTGCTTCATTTGCAAGCGCTGCTGCATGGTTCGTTTTTGGACCGATGGTAAAACAGTTCCTGCCGTGAGTAGTTCTAAAAAACGTAAGAAGTCGGAACTGCCAAAATCCATCAATGCTAGCATTTGCTCAAAAGTAGGTTCAGAAACGCCACTCAGCCAGCGTGAGAGCGTATAACGGGAAATCTGTAAGGCTTCCAAGATTCCTTTTTGAGTGCTTGTGCCGGTAAAATGCTGAACCAAAGGAACGGATTTTTTAAATTCCCCGTGAAAGGTAAAAGCTTCTTTTAAGATATCTTGGATGGGAATTTTAAGGGCATTGCAGAGGCTCATGAAATCGGACCACATCAGGTGGGTAGTGCCAGATTCCCAGCGATAAGTTTTAGTGAACTTCACGCCGAGTTTTTTGTCCACCTGACTCTGCGGAATGCGACCGCGAAGGTGAGGTAAAAGTTCTTTCTTAAGCTGTGAATAGTCCATAAACGACCGATACCTTGCTGTTTTCAGTAAAGAAAGAGTGCTCCAGTATGTGGAGGTCAAAATTTTATTATCTGATTAAATAAAATATGAAATTAGTTTGAGCCAAAATGGCAGCTAACGCTTTTTAAGTTATATTTCATCGAAGAAATATAAATATCTAAAGTTGTTCCAAGGTCCTGGTTCGGAGTTCCCAAGCGAGTGAGGTTTAACTCTCCTGCGATTGGATCATTCATGTTCAGGTAAAACCCGGTTTCTTCCCAATTTACATTGAAGAGTTGTGCCGGTATTTTAGTCGTTTCGATCATTTGAGAATCAGCGGTGACATTGGTAAAACGTTGAATTGTAACGTAAGGTGAAGAGTCTTTTCCGCATGGAATAAAATCGTATTGGCCTTGGCTATTTGTATCGCCCGTCAAACACACGGTCAGTGAAAGTTTGCGATTACTTTCTGGTGAGGCGACACACTTAATAACGTTGCCTTCAGCGCCTCCGCCGTGACCGACTCCGATTCTTGCTTGAGCCGTACAAGCTAAGCAAAACTGTCAGTGCAGATCTGAATAAACTAAGTTCGTATTTCATTAATAACTCCTGGGCAAAAAAATCATTAAATCGACTGAGATAAGGTTTACTGCAGGTCCCTATTGAATAATAGATAAATTTGTGCAAAATGTGTTCATTATAATTTGCACTTTTGCAAACATTGGGGCGTAACCATGAGAATTTTCGACGCAAAAACATTCAGCGGCTTCCTAAAAAAGCATTTAAAAGCTTTACCTAATCAAGGCCGGGGAGTGCTGAGAGGCATTTCACTAGCGACGGGTATTCACTCAACCACGCTTAGCCAGGCGGTCAAAGGCGGGCGACCGTTTTCTCTCGAACAAGTCGCCGACATCTGCCAATACCTGGGACTCAGTGAGTTTGAAACTAAATATGCGCTTTTACTTTTACAATCAGAGCGCGCGGGTACTGAAACCCTTCGAGAATTCTTTGCCAAAGAACTAAAGCATTTAAGGAATGAAGCTTTAGAAATTGTCCATGTTGTAAAAAGGGATCAGGTTCTATCAGAGGAAGAAAACGCAATTTTCTATTCTAATTGGTATTACAGTGCGATGGCAGTTTTAAGTTCGCTTCCAGGACAGAATAATTCTACCGCACTCAGTGCGCGAAGCGGCCTTTCAAAACAGAAAACCCATCAAGTTATTTCGTTCCTCGTGAAGAGCGGTCTTTGTATCGAAAAAAATGGCAAGATCGAGCCAGGGCCTAATTCGACACATCTTGAGGCGGGTTCCCCATTCATTAGTCGACATCACGGTAACTGGCGTATTAAAGCCATGGAAAAGCATCCCAATCTCGATCATGAATCTGAGATGGCATACTCGTCACCCATGTCGCTTTCGAAGCAAGATGCCGAACAAATTCGTGCGATGATTGTAGACTTCGTAAAGAAGGTAAATAAGATCCGCGATCCATCGCCTTGCGAAGAGGCTTATTTTCTAAATATCGACTGGATTAAGATGTAAACATTCCGATCTTGGTGTCGATTGTTTATTCAGAGCGCGCCGTTCTGCGCCTTTTAAAACTTTAATATTACTAATACGAATATACAGTGTCTGGCACTACCTACTCTTGCACATGGATCCATCGAACAAGGTTAAATCCTTGGCACATGCGTTGCTCTCCTAAGTAATATAACTAGGACTTAAAAAGTCCGTTTCAAAGGAGAGAGACTATGAAAAGACTATTTGTATTTGGAATGATGACAATGATGGTATTAACAACCGCGATTGCAAAAGCCGAAGTTTGCATAGATCAAGCCGTAAGCTTTGCACAACATCAAAGCAGTAATCGCGGTGGGATTTCAATACTCGGTTCTGTTCGACTACGCCCCGGTCAAGATGCCGACCTTGGTGGCTACGAAGTTTGGAATAGAGAATTCCATGACACGGTTACTTATGTCTTTAGTATCTCCGGTCACCCTGTAAAGTTCACGTTCAATGCGGAAAATTGCCAATACATGAGATATCAAAGAGGCGGTCCCGCTGGCGTTGGTACAAGTGATGGTGGCGCTGACTGGTAGATCAGTTTGAGTTTTAAAAAAATAAAAAGCCAGGAGAAAAATCCTGGCTTTTTTTATTTCTGAAGTCTGTGGTTTGAAATCTACTCTATTTCAATACCTTTGGCAGCGCGGATCCAATCAATTGAGCTCTTTGAATTGTTTTAAATGGAGCTTCAAAGTCACCTAACCCAGAGTAGTCCGCCCAGTTGCCGTAAGTATCTGTGCGCGAACCGTATTTGCCGAAATAGGCTGATGTTGGAATGCCGTAGGCTTGCATCATCGTGACCCAAAGGCGATTAATAGGTTGGCCGGGGCCGACTTCCATTTTAAGTCCACCATACGCACTGCTGGCCACGAGTCCTTTGCTGTAGTCAGCATAGTTAAGGGCTCTGCCGCCATTCAGGCGCTTGTCACCAATCAATAAGCTCCCCATGTTAATACCAGAATGTCCAAAGGACATTTCAGGGGAGTAGTAAATTAAAGTATTATCAAGATAAGTTTCCGCAGACTCTGTTGCATTCAGGTTTTGCATCAATTGATAAACAACGTTATCTAAAACCCATTTCTGCGCACCTAATAATTTAGGATAGTTATTTCCGTGGCCATAATCTAAATGCCATGGTCTTGGCTCGGTATAAAAATTGATTGATTCCGTCGGGGAGGCCAACGCCGAAGCAAAACCGACGTTAAAGACACGGCATAAATCACATTTAATGAATAACGTGATCAAGCGAACAACATCTTTAAAGTAGGTCGTTGTATTCGGAATGGCACTGGCACCAGTAGCAATATCGTTGGCGCCGCTTCTAGTAATTTTGGTAAAATCATTTGCAATCGCAGGGCAGGCGTTGCCTCCAGGAGTTGTTGTCGTCTGAGGAGTCAACGACTTGGAAATTTCCGAAAGATTTGTTAGATACTCATCTAAACGGGATTTATCTTCAGCACTGGTTTTAGTACTGCCTTTTACTGAATTTGCACTATTATATATTTGATCAATAATACCTTTTCGAGTCGCATCCCCAGTTGTCGTCGTCGTGCCCCCGGTGCCGGTACTTGCTTTAAAATAAGTTGCGAATATCTGATTCAAGTTACCACTTAAGCTTAAATCCATGGTGCCAACTTCTTGACCACGTCCTCCAGCTAAGGTTTTTTCGCCTGAGCAACTTTTATCTCCCAGTCTCAATGCCATACCAGGTACTGCATCCGTTGCGCCGGAATAAATTTGCGACTGGCGAACCAAAACTCTATCCACGGTGTAATTACTATTTAACCCTAATTCCCCACCTAAGTTGGAATTAGCAGTATTGCCCATGCACCCTTGCGAACCGTGATCCAGACGGCCTGGAAAATCTAAGCCCCCCAGCATCACCATTCTTGAAACAAAGGCATTAAATTTACTGTCAAGTGCACCCGAAATAGAGCCGTTTTGGCTGACAATTGAAGAGAGCAGGGTTTCGCTATAATTAAATCCGGCCTCCTGAAAGGCGGTCGTATTATTGCTATAAGGTGCCGTATTGGTTTTGCCCACAAAGCCTGTGGGAAAAAGCAACTGCTGCGGCAATTGATCGGAGGTGGCGATACCAATAAATCGTCTTGGCGAAGCAGCAACTTGCGCTAGGACCGCACGGGGAATTAACGAAGATAAAAACGGAATCGCCATGTATCCTACTGCGGTCTTGATGAACATGCGACGATTTATTAAATCCACGGCAACCGCATCAACATTTGATGAGCTCATTTTATTTCGTTTATTCATTGTCTTCCCCCGTTGCCCAAGTTAGTTCATTCGTCTTTGTTTAAAACTTGCATCAATGGCCAATGCCTTCAGAATATCTATAATACTGGCATTCGCAGACGCCTTCTCAGCTATTCGGCTCAGCATACATGAATCTGCACTGGTGCTTAATCTGCCAAAATGATTGCGATAGATTTGCGTCGCAAAACAGACATGGGCTTCTTTGCTGTCATTAATTCTATTCACCAAGGTTACGGCATTATCAACACTGATAGTCTGAGGGCCAAAGATCGGCGCCTGAGTTGTATCCGTTGCCTTATCAGCTAAGAATGTTCCGTTATCATCATAGACTTTTTCGATGTTATTTCGGTTGCGCGAAAAAATATCATATTGTTCGTAAGGCATGCCGAAGGGCTCAAGTTGTCCGTGGCAATTTATGCACGAACTTCCGCGTGGAACGAGCGCCTCATAATGCTGACGAGTTGTGCGCACAATAGATGGGTCAATAACTGCAGGGGTAAAAATTCCTCCTGGAGACGCGAACTGACGGCAAAGGACATGTTTAAAGATTGTTCCACCAGTCGCGAAAGGATTATTTCTATCGCCACCGTGAATTGTCATGGCTGCTTTAGTTAAAAACCCAGCTCTTTTTTCGGTTGTTGGTAATGTTGGCGGAGTCTGGCCTGCTGACCACACTGTTGTATTGTAGACCTGGGCCAGTTTTGCATTCGAAGCAAATGATTTATCCGAGGTCATTAAATCAGTGAATGATCCTGGTTTGTCGACCGTGTAATATCCAAACATATCCTTCATCTCTTGAAGGGCGGCTTTTCTGAAAGTGGCACCTTCTCCGCCAGCCAAATTTATAAAGCTATTTGAAATAGCATTTGCTCTCGGCGAACTTGGAAAGTTTGAACTTGTAAGGCGCAACCATTCAGAACTGAATTGCCAAATGTTTTCTTTAACCTTGTTTGGATATGTTGCAATTAAGTAGTCCACCGCCGAATTGATATCGACGGTTGTGCTTAATTTGCCATCCGTCGCAAGCTGCAACATTTTTTTGTCTGGGGCTGAGCCCGTAATCAAATATGAAATTCGAGAACCTATGGCATATTGATCCAGCACCAGCATATTACTCGAGTTAGTCCCATTCACTTCATAGTGGTATATAAAGTCTGGAGCCATCAACATACCGTACATGATGTAATAGAGTTTATTAAGAGGTGTGGCTTCATTAGCCACGGATGCTTTAAATTGGGTTACTTCCGTCGTCAGAATTTTTCTGCGATAGACACTTAAGCCAAATGAATTAATAAATTGGGTAATGCAATCATCAGTCAACGCGGTATCACTGTAACAAGCGGCGTAACTGCCTAACAGCTGAGTTCGCTGTGCGGAACTCAATGTTTTCATTTTTTGAACGGCATTCCAAATTGTTGTATCGTAGGTCTTTAAAAATTCAGCCGTTACAGTCGTTGCACCTTTGCTGAATAAAAACGGTGCAGTTAAAGAATCTTGGATCCGTCTTTTAGGGACCGCATCTAAAGTGGAAGATTCAAGTTGGGTTGCAGGATCAATATCTGCTTCAAATAACACATTAAAATAAGTGGGAGTAAAAATATCTTTCAACGTGTTTTTCAATTCAAAATCGCTGAGCAATTTCAAAGTGTGATAGGCCTGGTTTTCTCCAGTGACATTGCAGGAGACCTTAAGGCTATCCAGCGCATAGTTTACCGGTGTGTTTGTAGGCTCTACGAACAAAGCTTGCGCAATGGCTGTGACTTGATCTGCTGATAGTTTAATAGCAGTCATCTGAGCTTGTGTGGCAAGCGCATTGGTAATTTGCTGAGCCGTGCGGTTGATTTTCGTGCTACTTGCAAGAGCTCCATGGCAGGAAGAACAGTTGTTTGCGTATAATACCTTGCCATCTAATATAGGAACAATTCTTTCAAAGCTTCTAGAATTGATTCCGACATTTCCAATAGCATCAGTTTGCGAGGCCGTGATCATTTTTGCGCCAGCGCCTGCAGAGAAAGTCACGTTTGCCTGGAATGTCGCCGCTGTACAAGCAACACTCGAAGTGGCCGCGACCCCGGTTCCTGAAATCGCAACGTTCAGACCCGTTTCGCAACTACCACCAATAGTTAGGCCAACGTCGTTTTGGGTGCCTGCAGCTGGAGATAATATAGTTACGGCAGGAGCGGTTGTATCTAGGACAAAAGATCTAGAGTCCTGACCGATTTGGTTTTGGGCGTTGGTCTGCGATACAATTACGTTTTTAGTGCCATCGCCATTTGAAAAGCTAACTGCCGCTGAGAAGGCGCCACCAGTACAAGTCGTTTGTGAATTTTGACTCACTCCCATTCCTGAAATCTGAATAGCTAAACCGGTTACGCAAGTACCTGTGATTGTAATGCCAGTTTTAGTAAGGGCATTAGCAGCCGGAGTTGAAAATTTAATGATGGGTGTGCCTGCAGGTAAAGCAAGGGTGACGGTACGACTCGCACTTCCTTGATTTCCGGCAGCGTCCGTTTGTTGCAGCGTTAAGGTATAAGTACCATTGGCACTCACTCCACCCACAGCGGCTTGGAAGTTTGAATTCACGCAAGCCACTTGAGCAGGTGCCGTTAAAGCATTGCCTGAGATCGTCACATTTAATCCGCTTTCACAACTTCCTGAAACATTGATTGCTTGTGAGATGAGTTGGGCATTTGCGGCCGGAGCAGCAAACTGCATGACCGGAGCAAGCGTATCTTTCATAACGGTGACCTGTTTTGATCCTAGGTTACCTGCCGCATCTGTCTGTTCCACTTTTAGTTCGATAGGTCCATCAGCTTGGCTTAAATTGATACTTGAAGTGAAGGCATTACTATTACAAGTAAGACTTTGGGGAGTTCCACCATTAATACTGAATTGAACGGGTAAACCAGATTCGCAAGCCCCTGAAATCGTCAAAGCTGATTTCACATAGGCACCTTGAATTGGAGAAAGGATTGCCACATTTGGAGGTAAGAGATCCGAGGGATCAGAACTTGCTGAGTTCGTATTCATGGTCTTTGGATCGAGATGAAATCCTTCGCCGCAGTTTTGAAACGGAAATGTTGCGAGCGTTAAAGCCAGAATTGCTTTGGTAGATTTTATGAACCGTTTAGTTGGTCGTGGCATTTTTGACCCCCGATTTAATTATCGGAATCTTGCTCGGTATTGTAAAGCCGACTGTCAGAGATTCTCTTCTGAAGACACTGATTTTTACAGGTGACGAACTACTATACAAAAAAAACGATGGGAGCGAATGGAGTGCGTCTAGATGTTCGACAGATTTTTTTCTCCTCCTAGTGCTGCAAATTTGCAGCACTTTCATTCGAGCAGGTCCTGGACTCTCGAGTTTTATTGCATTCGCTAGCGCCCTATATTTAGCTTAAGTATCTAGGTCTGGAGGATCTGATGAAATCTTACTACGACGCCCACGAGTCCGGATATAAAGAGATCAAATCTAAAGGATATGTGGGGTGGGGAAATGTAAAAACTCTTGAAGAGTTGGGCGACCCAAAAACTCTAGAGTATTTAAGATCCTCGGTGAATCAATGGGTAGACTCTCCAGCCGGCAAGAATGCTCTCGACCTGGGATGTGGTACTGGGACTACTGCATTTACCTTAGCGAAGTTAGGGTTTGCTGTTACCGGCATCGATGTCTCAGAAACTGCTATCGGTATGGCGAATGAACTAGCAGTAAAACAAAATCTAAAAATAAATTTTGAAATCGGGGATATTCTCGAGCTTCAAAAGCGTAATGAAAAATTTGATCTAATTTACGATAGCCACTGTCTTCACTGCATTGTTTTTGAGGAAGATCGAAGTAAGGTTCTGGCGGGAGTGAAAGCGTCATTAGCGGAATCAGGAGTATTTATTTTAGACACTGCGGTTGTGACGAACAATTCAAATCCTACCGGGGGAATCGAAACACTTCGTTTTGATAACGATTATATTCTCTGGCATAAAACCAAACCATCGACCGCTCGAGGGGTTGTTGAAGTCGACGGCCAGCACTGGTGTGCTCAACGCAGATTTTACCCAAGCGCAAAAGTAAAAGAAGAAGTGGTGCAAGCAGGCTTTACCATCAAATCAGTATATTTCGATGCGCAGGATGAAAGCGGACACGGAATGCTTCGCCTGATTTTAAGCTAAAGTTATTTGCAGCCGAAGGAGGCTAACTTTTCCTTTAATGTTGTCGGCGGATAATTATCCGCGCATCTATCAGGGACGCGGCACTCATCGTCGAAACGAACGATGGTTTTCTTTCCCTTCATTTCTGGAAAAGCACTGGGCAGTTGTTCAATTTTGTTTTGCAAGATAAGACGCGCTTCAGATCTAGAAGCAGCTTCGGAGTCATACAGAAGACCTACCTGCATAGCCTTAAAAATATAAAGGGCCTTATCTCCCTCAATACCCACACCTCGTAAGCTAGTGTGTACCTGTTTTTGCGAATCTAATTTTGCGCCACCATTGAAATCGCTTTTTCGGAGATTTTCATAAAGCTTAGCGGCAAGCTTAGTATCCTTCTTTGTCATTTTATCAAGATTGATACATTCCGAAGTGACGTGGGCATTTTGAGCTTTTAATTCATTAATTTTATCTTCAGTGGACTGAGCCACTGAAAAGGTACTCATAAAAGTAACAGCGAGAATTGAAAAGAGTAACTTAAACATAGATATCTCCTAAGCCACAAAAAATTATAGGTTCAGACCCCAAACGTCAATTCTTGTATCCCAAAGGGGTAGAGCACCATTTCTTCTCCCTTTCGCAAGTTCCACAGCGAAAAGAAAAAAGTTGAAACTAGAAATTCAAATTTGAGATCTGGAGATTTCTGATATCTGAGATCCGATATCAGAGGTCTGATATCTGTATAGATGGTGCGCGAGGGGGGACTTGAACCCCCACGCTTGCGCATACGCCCCTCAAACGTACGTGTCTACCATTCCACCACTCGCGCGCACCGTAGGATCTGGATCAAACTAGGCCTAACCTTATATGACGACGTCATTAGCGGTTTAAACCGAGCTGAGGGAGATCTAACTAAATCATTTTTGCTCCCCAGAGTCAATACACGGCATTTGTACAAAAAATCAGCATTTTTTCTTTTTCCGTTAACCCCGAAATGGGGGTTGTGAATCTTAATAATAAGAGCACGGACGCTCTTAACACGGAAGAGAAGGAAGCTAGGATGGTTTCCGGATTCTCCCGAGGCCAAGGAAGGCCGCAATGAAGGAGGAGGACTTATGACGGATCTACAAGATGTAGGCTTGTTCTGTCTCTTCTACTCTGGGGTGGTGATCTACTCTTTGTGGATCACGGTGGCAAGAAGCCCGGCTCGAGTGGAGATCAGAGCCCAGCAACGAAGATATTAAAATTTTATATTGTGCGGATTTCTTGAAGGTTTGGTGGTTCCCTTCAAGTATCCAGGGGGGCTGATAAAGCCCCCCATTTTTTTGTCTAAAATCTTTTTGAGTCAAGCAGGCGGCGCAGATCGATCTGTTTCTTTTGCAGGCGGCGCTGCTTGCTTTTCGTACGCCTAGGTTGCAATTCCATGATGCCTTCTTCCGCGAGGCTCGTGCCTAGGTTCGTATTTGCCCACATCCGAAAAAGAATAAAAGTTGAGCCAAGCGAAGTTTCGGTCTCATCAGTCTCATCTCCCGAAAGAACTCCCATTTGCACAAGGCGCTGGATCAAAGAGTCGTATTGGGTGGAACTTAATTGATCCAGCTCTGTCAGGGAAACAACGGAAAAAAGCTTGTAGGATTCCATCGCCGGAATTTCAGATAATAAAACCGGATCGCCATTCATTACTTTTTGAGTCAGAGTTTCAATTTCTAAAGTTGTCAGGGATCTGGTCAGGAGGCGCAGCGGAGAACGTGATCCGGTGCCGATGTTACCGAAATTTCCGGCATAGCGAAATATCTCGTGCACTTGAAGAGCACATTTGTCCCGTTCGGAAAGCAAATCATAAAGTTGCGAGCTAATAACTAAGGTTTGTTCAAATAAACCGCCGGCGGCGCGGCCTACAGGTTGCGCGGCATACGAGGCAATGGGTCTTTGAAATTCAGCAGGGTAGGTAGAGCTTTTAAGAATTTCTGGCGGTAACGAAGTGACTTCATTGATCCATCCGCTGGTTGATTGGTATTCCGTCCCGGCGCCATGAGGCAGATCAAGAGGCAAAGAAGTTTTAACGATCTCGATATCCAAGTTTTTTGAAACCAGATACTGAAGCAAGGGATTCTTTTGCGCACTCAAAATTTTATCCGAGCAGCTGAAGAATTCAGAACTTTTCACAAGTTCACCGGCAGCAGGAACATAGCGCCCATTTTTTAGTAACATACGAGCGTAGGTCTCATTGTCAAAGGGGATGAGGTCGCGCTTTTCATAAGCCGCCATATCTAAAAATCGCAAGCGTCCTGTGCTTAATAAAACTCCGGTACCACCGCCACCATCAAAGCCGGGGCCACCTTGAGATTTTAAATCTTTAAGATTACGACCACCATTCGTGGAGGCCTTTTGAGAATTTACCATCTGCTTCCAAGCAGCGAGCTTGGAATTAATCGCAGAGCTTACGGAGGAATCCAGGGCCACTGCCGAGGCAGTGACAAAAAAAGTAAGCAGACCAGCTAAAAGCTGAGCACTTTTTCGTCCTGTAATCCATTCCATTTGAGCTCCTGGTTCTATACAGTTTTAAGAGCAAGAAAAACGCCAAATCAGATGCTACTCCTCCTTGAGTAAGGCCTTGAACTGAAAGGGTTAGTTAACAGTTAATCGAGCGTCTTTTAGGTCATAATAAGTCATGGTTCCGTCATCATTTCGCTCCCTAATTTTCGCATCCCGCTTTAGGAAATAAACGGTCGTATTTTGATTGACGGAGTTTTCGCGGATCTTGTTTAAAACTGCATTTTTCTGCGCAGCTGTAATGAAGAAATAGTTGTTGATAAAGTTACTGAAAGTACCAACATTCCACTCAAGGCAGTCTCCGTCCTCTGCGTCGCAAGTTTCCCAGTAAGGGAATACGCCGGGATTTGCGGTTCCATCGGGGAGTGAGCCTTTTTGAACATCAAGAGTCTCTGGTGAGTAAATGTAGGGATTGCCCGAGATTTTATTGAAGCCTTTAATAACGCTGCTCAAATTTACATCTGAAACTACCGAGCAAGAAGTCTTACCCGCATAGTTTACTTCGCAAGATTGAATAATAAGCTTATTTTCAGGGGACTGGCCTCGCAGATTCTTTGCAATATCTGCAAGGGAATTCACGCCAAAAGCACTTATCAAAAGCAAAGTTAAAATCTTGTACATACATCACCTCAATCAAAGAATTGTTGGTTAAAAAAGTCCTTATTGTTCTTTTACGCAATTGACGTTGATTTTGCCTTGGCTGAAAAGGAGTCCTTGAGAGCCATAGCCAACGATGCTGATAACGTCGCCATGATTTTTTGATCCAGTTTTCTTAAGCGTAAGGCTCAACATTCCTTTGTCTTCAATTAGGCGTAGATCATAACCTTGTGCATGGCCAAAAGGCTCTACGGTGTCTTCATTCGGAACCGCGTTTACTCTGACAAAGCCATCACCTTCATCAACACCAAGGCAAATATAATTGCTAGCCTGGGCTTGAAAAGCAGTAAGGCAGATTAGTAAAGAGCTAGCGATAACAGTTTTATTCAAAGCGCGTTTCATGATCGACCTCCAAGGTCAGTAAGTAGTTTGAGTTCGTGTATCGAACTGATACACCTAAGATAGCGCATTGCGATAAAACGCGCGATAATGGATTTATTAATAAGTTACCTATTAAATAGCCATGCAGTTACTTTTAATATTTAAATATACGTATATACTAATAATTATGAGTAATGCATTTGACATGTTTTCTATCCAAAACACGGGGAAATTGCTTAAAAGCTATATCAATCATCAGCCTCAAAAGGGCCGAGGTTTGGTTAAGAATTTAGCGGAGCTCTTAGGTGTGGCTTCCCCCCAAGTCAGTCAGTTTTTGTCGGGAGTTAAAACCGTAACCGTGGATCAAGCATTTCTGATTGCGCGATATTTTTCCTGGTCGGAGTTGGAAACTGAATACTGGATGGCGTTGGTTGATTATGAGCGCGCCAATCATCACGAAGTGAAAAATCATTTTCGTAAAAAATTAGAAAAAATCAAAAAGGATTCCCTGAATATTTCAAAAGTCGTAGCGCAAACCACGGAACTCAGTGATAACGACAAGAGTCGATTTTATTCATCGTGGATTTTTTCGGCCGTCAGACTGTATTGCTCGATTGGCGCTGGAAAACGAATTGCAGAAATTCATCAGGCCTTTGCGGAGTTTGATCCGTCAGAACTTAATGAGGTCATTGAGTTTTTGATGCAAAAGCAGCTTTTGAAAAAAAATGGTTTGTTATATGAGATGGGAGCGCAACGAACTTTTGTGCCCAAGGGCTCTCCATTTTTAAAACAACATCAAAGTAACTGGCGACTGCGCGCCCTTGAAAGAGCTCACGTCATTACCGACGAGGAACTGCTGTTTACGGCACCCATGTCGATTTCTGCGGCGGGATTTAAGAAGGTCCGAAAAGACCTGCAAGCGTGGATTCAAAAGATCACGGAAGAGCTGCCCAGCTACGGCGATGCAGAAGAAGTGGTTTGTTTAAACTTGGATTTTTTCAGAGTGGATGGTGGACGAAGTAAAAAGTAATCAATTCAAAATTTAAAACGAAAAAGGGCTTGCGCAAGTGGCAAGCCCTTTTGCTGCTACTAACTGGTAGCAGGGATATTGATTATTTTTTTCTTAGGACTGGAATCATGCGCCAAGCAGATTCATTATTCGTAAATGGCGTGTTCAAATTCATGGCTCCATACCATTCTACGATTTCAAAAACTTGCGAGGCTTCGACAAGCGCCGCAAACTCGGTCGCGGTAAAACAGCGTTGGGCGGAACGATCTTCCATAACACCTTTGTGCTCACCATCTTCATATTCAAGTTTTACAGAAACATTTGTCAGCTGAGTGATGGGGTCCATCTTGTCGTCGGGATGCCCCCAGGCGATTTTGACTTTTGCGCCGTCCTTTTCCATTTCCCATTCATTAACCGTCGACATCTCGATGCTAAATACGGAACGGGGATGGCTCATTTCTAAAATATAAAGTCCTCCAGGATTTAGGATCCCGGCCACTGATTTTAGGTGTTCGATCACTTGTGCATTCGTCAGCAGGTAAGCAGTCGAGTCCATCAACAAGCTTGCCAGGTCATAACGGAGCGCAGATCTATAAGAGATCATATCCGCGCACTCGCAATTAACTGTGACTCCATGCTTAGCCGATTTTTCTGCGGCATAAGTAGTCATTTCCTCGGAAAGGTCGACCGCCGTGACTTGCGAAAGTGTTTTTGCCATTTCCAAGCAATGTAATGCAGGACCTGCGCCGAACTCGATAAAGGATTTGGCTTTAATACCAGTGTGCTTTGCAAAAACGTCCTCTAAGAAACGGCATTCCTTAGGGATGTTTTTAAAATCAAAAGCGATATCGTAATATTTTGCGAACGAATAGAAACCTTCGTGAAATTTTGAATTCATGACTAACTCCGAAATAAATTTTAAATAATAGAAATCAATGACCACAAAATGGTGGTCTAAGAGATATGAAGCGTGAGTTTTAAGAGCTAGTTAGTCATTTGATGAAGGCAACGTAAATGACCTTTCTCTTTGATGCAAAGGTAAAACGATAATGATCTCGAGTTATCGCATTGCGGTTTAAGCCAGCCTGCTTTTTAGCACAACGCAATATTTTTTTGGATTGTGTTGGGAACTAGCTTAAATCAACCACCAAAGATTTAATTTAATAATCAAATCATGCAACAAATCCATTTTCTCAACAACGATACGTCGTTTTAGTGGAAGTGATGGATGAGAGCGGATCTGATTGTACTCGGCACTGCCGTATTCGTGTGAATTGCTGATGATTTCGTTAATTTGATCTTCCACTTGTTTGGCGACGGGACCAGTTAAAACGGCAGCTCCTTCGGAGTTTATGAGCATCGAACGAGGATCGTTGTTGTAGGTACCCAGGATGGCTTTCCCAGAACCTTTTAACAGAACTGCCTTCATGTGTAATAAACTATATACATTATTCCCACCCAACGACGTGGAATCTGCATGACCGTATTCTAAGAGTTTTACCTGATTCGCAATACTGCGGCGAACGACGCGCCCCTCGGCATTGATAATTCCGGTGTCGCCCATAAGTTTCGGACCCACAACGCTATCGATCAGTATTTGCGACAACATGCTGTTGTTAGTTAAGATTGAATTCGTAATCAGCGTGAGTTTGCGATTTGGATCTTGCAACAACCAACGCTTCAGTAATCGAACTTGGCGGGGACTCAACCACAGGTAAGGCGAGACCAAGACGATTTCTTGTTTTTCTTCTTTTAAGTGTTTATCCAGGGCTACTAATAATGATCTTGAGTTTTTAACATTTAACTTGTGCTCGCTGATCTCGCGTTGGCGCGTGACTTGATCACGATACAGATTGTGAAATGTATTAACGATTTCGACTTGATGATTTTCAAGTCCGTCGTTTAAGAGAGTTTCGCGCAGTTGTTCTTGGTCTTCGGTCATTTTCAGTTTTTCTTCCACTTTTGAATGGCTATCAGCCATTTTATAATCCGCACGACTGTATCCCATGACCATGCCAATGAGAGAGCGAGTAATAAGGCTGTTACCTAAGTGGAAATAAACCTGATCAAAGTACTCTTGAACTTGCACGCCTATTGAAACGGATTGCGCGTCCTCAACCCGAGGCACTCCGCGCATCATGACCTCTAGATCTACGACGTGCTTACTCTCATTTCGGTTCAGATGGTAATAGTCCTTTTTAACATTTCGTCCACCCATAAAGGCAATGGCCCGTTCATCAAAAGCACCATCAATCAGTAATATTTTATCGTGTGACCGGCGGTTGATGGAATATCCCAAAGGCTCTAATAAGGGAGCTCCATAAATATTTAAGATGAAATTGTGCAAACTTCGCCCCAGGCTGCGCATTACATTGACGGGCATCCAAAGGGGAGAGTTGAAGTTAACGATTTGCACGGTGGCTTTGCGAGTGGTAGGGAAGCCGTTAAAATCTTTTGTCCAACCAGCGGATTCTTTAGAAAATTGAATCAAGGAATACAGCGGAGATTGCCCGGCAAAGGTGCCGCTACCAAAAGTATCTAAAGCAATGCGAATCGAGACTCCACGGCGAACGGCTTCTTTAAGTTCCGCTAAAATCGCTAAGCCTGCATCATCGTACTTCAAAATATAATAAGACATATCTATCGTGTGGCGGGCCTCGCGAATCGCCATAAGTTTCGTGGCAAGGGCTTGTTGCGGATTATCTAAGAGTTTGACTCTGGCAAGTGATGGATCATGCTTTTCAGATTCTTTCATCGCCATGCGGTTGCTGACTTCAAACCACGAACGGAATTCACGCGATTTGTGAAAGTGCTCAATATCCTTCGTGGGATTTGCGACACTAGGGAGTGTCCTATTGGATAAATTTTCTAGGATGTTGCGCTCTGAAACGGCTCTCCATTTTTCCATCGTGGCAAGATAATGGGGATTTACTTCATCCGGAGTTTCAATAAATTCAGTCGACAGAGTATCCTGGAATATATCAGCGCAAGTCATCTGAGCCATAGCAGTCCCTGATGCCAAAACGATTCCGATAAAAACCAAGTAAAGCTGCCTTTTCATTCTGCTCCCAGATGGAATAAGAGAAGTAGTCCATTCTTTATCAATGCAAAAATGACGGCTAATTATTGATTGTATTAACTAATTTAGTTCGTGCTGAGAGAGTTGAAAGTAAGCGTTGACGGAAATTGTTAAGCACATGCCACATATGTACGAGGAGAAAATCCAAATTCTCGCTTTGAGACATCTCCTATAATCATTTAAAAGTTGGTTATTATTTGAATGGGATTCGGTCCACACGCTTCAAAAACATCCAAAAAAATGCAGCCAATAATAATACAAACGTCTAGCGTTGCATTACAGTTGCCCAAGCGAATACCGAGGAATGACTTGCGTTCAACCCTAAAGAGTCGTGATTTCATAGGTTTAAATTAGGTAAATAAATATTTGTGAATTTGAATATGAGTATCTATTTTTTCCCGTAATTCGTGCCGACAAGTTTGTCGTCTAACATTCATCATAATATATCTGTGGGGTAAAACATGAACGTGGCACACAAAATTCAGAATGCAACATCTGACGAGCTGACGATTTTAAAAGAAGAAATAAAAGCGCTCCACCGAGTCCAGGCGGTGATTGAGTTTTCGCTGGATGGGACAATCCTCACAGCGAATGAAAATTTTTTGAAAGCATTAGGTTATGAACTTGATGAAATTCAAACCCAACATCACGCGATGTTTTGTGATCCCGAATATACCAAAACAATGGAATATAAAAAGTTCTGGCAGCGTTTAGCTAAAGGCGAATTCATTGCCGGTGAATTCAAACGTTTTGCAAAAGACGGCAGCGAAATTTGGATCAATGCTTCTTACAATCCCGTTTTTGATGCTGAAGGAAATCCTTTTAAGGTAATTAAATTTGCGACGGACGTAACCGCGCAAAAAATGAAAAACTCGGATTACGAGGGCAAAGTCACGGCGATTGGTCGCGCGCAAGCGGTTATCGAATTTAACCTTGATGGTTCGATTCTAACTGCAAATGATAATTTCCTGGGCGCTCTTGGATACGGTCTGAAAGAAGTCGAAAATCGTCATCATTCAATGTTTTGTGATCCGGCTTATACGACAACTCCTGAATACAAAATGTTTTGGGAAAAGTTAGCTCGTGGTGAATTCGTTTCTGGCGAATTCAAGCGTTTTGCTAAGGGCGGAAAAGAAATCTGGATCAACGCCTCTTACAATCCCATTTTCGATGCCAACGGTAAGCCATTTAAAGTTGTGAAATTTGCAACTGATGTGACCACGACTAAACTTAAAACGGCAGAGTTCGAAGGTAAGATCCAAGCTATTTCTAAAGCTCAGGCCGTCATTGAATTTAATATGGACGGCACGATCACGACTGCGAATGAAAACTTCCTAAAAACTGTGGGCTATGGTTCAACCGAAATTATGGGCAAACATCACCGTATGTTTTGTGACCCCGAATACGCACGTAGCGGTGATTATGAAATGTTTTGGAAAAAACTCAACCGTGGGGAATTCGATGCTGGTCGTTATTTGCGCTTTGGTGCGAATGGTAAACGTGTTTGGATTCAAGCGACTTATAATCCCATTTTGGATATGAATGGTGTGCCTTATAAAGTTGTGAAATTTGCGATTGATATCACTCAACAAGTTGAACTTGAACAGGCCGTGAAACATAAGGCTGATGAAGATCAAAGAAAAGTAGATGAGCTTTTGAAAGTTGTTAATAAAGCTTCTGACGGGGACCTGACTTTGCAAATTACGGTGAGTGGAGCTGATGCTATTGGTCAGTTGGCGCAAGGTATTTCAAAAATGATGACGGATTTGCGATCGGTCATTGGTAAAGTTGTAGGCTCGGCAGGTAGCTTCGGTACGGCTTCAAAATCTATTGCTTTGCAATCAACGACAGTTGCCAAAGGTGCACAAACTCTTGGTGCTACCGTAGAAGAAGTAAATGCTTCGATCGAAGAATTCACGGCTTCTATTTCGTCAATTGCAGGTAATACGAAAAGAGCTAATGAACTAGCCAAAGAAACTCAAAAAGAAGCAGAACTTGGAAATCAAGCTATCGCGAAATCAATTGAAGCGATGGATTTGATTAATAAGTCATCAGAAGACATCAGTGAAATTATTAAGGTCATCGGCGAGATCGCAAGCCAAACGAATTTGTTAGCGTTTAATGCCGCGATTGAAGCCGCACGCGCTGGTGAACACGGTTTGGGATTCTCAGTGGTAGCAGATGAAGTTCGCAAACTTGCTGAACGTTCTTCGCAAGCAACGAAAGAAATTTCAAAACTTATCAATGAATCCGTAAAACGGGTTGAACAAGGCAGCACGATTTCCAGACAAGCAGGCGACGCTTTCGGCAAAATCGTTTCGGGTATCGAAAAAACGACCCATTCAATTTCCGAAGTCAGTTTGGCAGCAGAAGAACAAAGCCACAATGCCAAAGCAGTCGGTGCAGCCGTTCAGCATATTGCCTTGGAATCAGATAAGTCGGCTCAAGCTTCAGACAGCATTGCGAATTCGACGACGGACTTGGTGTTCGAGGCGGATGAGCTTAATAAAACAGTTGCGCGTTTCGTAGTATAGGGGGCCCTTGTGGCAATTAAAAATTCGAACACGCAGATGTTTGCTTCCTTTAAGTTAGGAACAACGGAACTCGCGATTGCCGTGAGTTCGCTGCAAGAGGTTGTGAATTTCCCAGAAAAGGTAACGAAAGTTCCCTTGGCGCCTCCTTATTTGATGGGGCTGTTTAATCTCCGTGGAACGGTGACACCTATTGTGGAAATGGCAAAATTATTAGATTTGCCGAGTGAAAAAAATGCCTTGCCAAAAGTTGCCATTGTAAACATAGCCAATGTTCAAATTGGATTGCTATTTGATACGACGTCAGAAATTCTGCATGTTCATCATGAAGACATTTCCTTGGTCGAAGCACCACCTGCAGGACAAAAAGCGGTTATTAAAAGTGTGCTCAAACTAAACGGCGGCGATCGTTTGATTGAGGTCATTGATCCAGATTTATTGCTGAAGGTCGAAAATATCCCGCATATCCTAGAGCAAACCCGAAATAAAGTCGGCGAGCTTGCACGAAAAACATCCAATCGAGCTCAGTGTATTACGATTCGATCGGGTAGTTTGGAATTTGGTGTGCATATCGGGGCGATCCGCGAAATTATTCGTATCCCTGAAATTCAAAAATCCGTTTTGGCCGTCGATTATTGTATTGGGATGGTCAACCTCAGGGGAATGATTGTTCCTATTTTAGATTTGCGATTATTTTTAAAAATTGCAGATGCTGAAGGTGGCGTAATCGACAAGGAATCTCAGCGCATCGTAGTTTTGCGTTTAAATGAAATGCATATTGGATTTCTAGTTGATAGCGTGGACAGCATTGTGACCTTTTTTGATGAAGACATTTTGCCGATCCCGATGTTTGCTCAAGATAAAATTGAAATGATGCAAGGACTGTTGTCGCATGCTCAGCGCGGCAATGTGATTTTGTTAAACGAATCTAAGATTCTTTCGAATGCCGAAGTTTTAGAAATCAGTCGGGGACATCAATCGCTTTATGGCAATAATGCAGATGCCGCAACCGAAGCACGTAAGAAATCAGCTGAACGCGGAACTTACTTGTCGTTTAAGCTTGAATATCTTTTATCGACTAAATTAGGCGAGATTGAAGAAATTGCGAAAGTAACCGATGAACTTTTGCGTCCTCCGGGATATCCAGCGCATGTGGTGGGTATGATGAAAATGCGCGGGGAAGTCGTGACGGTTATTGATTTGCGCGCGATGTATGGAATGCCGGGTGCTACGGATTTAACAAATGCGCGACTCTTGGTGGTTAAGGGATCAGGTTCTAAATTTGGTCTGTTGGTTGATTCGGTTGAGTCGATTGATACCGTCGATGAATCGCAAAAGGTGCAATTACCAACTGCGATCATTGGGGCCAATGCCGCCAAACGACTGCAAGGCGATATGAAAGAGATCGTCGAAATGGTCGATGTCTCTGGTCATAAGAAAACATTTATGATTTTAGATGTTCCCGAAGTTCTTAGAAAACTCGAGCAACCAGCCGCTTAAGGTTTTAAGCGGCTGCCGATTTAATTTCTAGCGACAAGAACAAATCACTTCCGAATCACGTTTACCAATATCGCGGCAGCTGCCATAGATTCCGTGGCTGTTGTCGCGTTCGCAAGTATCAAAAACACGAAGTTGAGCGCACTTAAAATCACTGTGACGTCCACAACGCGCGGTTTTACGTCTGTGGCCGGCGATTTCCATATCGGTATTCCCTTCAACGCCAACATCTGCACTCATTTCAGAATCAGTCGTTTGGTCCTCGGTTATTGTTGCTCCAGAATCTTGGTCCGTATTGTAAGTAGGTTGGGCATTAACAAAGAGCGGAAACAAAATCGCGGCAAAGAAAATTTTCTTCATAGATTTCTCCTTTAATTTTTTCGAGACTTATAAACGCTGCGCCTTTATTGGGCTTGAAGAAAGATTTTTCTAAATTGGTTCGGCGACTCCTGCCGTATTACATTTCTGCAGAAGAAATTGATGGAACAAATAACGAAACCTTATGCTGAAGCTGGTTTTCAACCTTTAAGCGGTGCATCATGCGGCTAGTCCAAGAGGTGTGACCCAAAATGGAGCCGCTTCTTAAAGTTCAGAAGCAAAAGTCACTCGCAAAAGTCAAAAAAGAGTCCTGAAGTTAGTGCATAAGTCCCTTAGATTTGATAGAAATATCAGATTATGACAAACGCACAAAACACCCGCACAACACCATATTCAGCAGTAAAACCCGATGTCCAGCTTGCCAAGCAAGAAGAACTCATTTTGGAATTCTGGGATCAGGAAAAAATCTTTGAGAAATCTTTAGATCCAAAAGGTAAAAAAACTTACAGCTTTTATGACGGACCTCCGTTTGCAACCGGTCTTCCGCATTACGGGCATTTGCTTGCCGGTGTTTTGAAAGACGTTGTTCCTCGATACTGGACGATGAAGGGCTATACGGTACCTCGTCGTTTTGGTTGGGACTGTCATGGTTTGCCAGTTGAATACGAAATCAACAAAGCCAACAAAATCGAAAGTCGTAAAGACGTTTTGAAGTGGGGAGTTGCAAACTACAACAACGCTTGTCGCTCAATCGTGAAACGTTATTCCACTGAGTGGAAAACAACAGTTCGCAGAGTCGGTCGTTGGGTGGATATGGAAAAACCATACTTCACGATGGATGTTGAGTTCATGCAATCTGTGTGGTGGGTATTCCAACAGCTTTTCGAAAAAGGCTTGATCTACGAAGGCTACAAAGTTGTGCCGTACTCTGTCGGCGTTTCAACTTCGCTTTCAAACTTTGAAGCCAATCAAAATTATAAAATGGTTCAAGATCCAGCGGTCACTGTGATGTTTAAGCTGATCAATCAGGCAGACACATCGGTACTTGCTTGGACGACCACTCCTTGGACATTGCCGTCTAACTTGGCGTTGGCAGTCGGTCCTGAGATGGACTACGTCAAAGTTCAAGAAAAAGCGACGGGACGTAAATTGATCTTAGCGCAAGCATTGCTTCCATCTGTGTTTAAGAAGCCAGATGAAGAAGTTGAAGTTTTGCAAATGATGAAGGGTAAAGACCTTGTGGGTCTTACTTACGAACCGTTGTTCCCATACTTCGGTGATCGCGCGGATAAAGGTGCCTTCCGTATTATTACTTCTGATCACGTAACGACCGAGAGCGGTACGGGTGTTGTTCACATGGCACCGGCATTCGGTGAGGAAGATTACTACGCTTGTGCGAAGGCCGGCATCCCATTGGTGAACCCAGTGGATGACGACGGTATGTTCACAGCGGAAGTTCCAGATTATCAAGGTAAGCGTGTTAAAGACGCAGACAAAGATATCATCGCAGATCTTAAAAAACGCGGATCATTGTTTAAACAAGACACGATCCAACATAGTTACCCGTTCTGTTATCGTTCGGATACGCCGCTTATCTATCGTGCGGTGTCTTCATGGTTTGTCGCGGTTGAGAAAATCAAAGAAAACCTGATGGCGAACAATAAAAATACAACTTGGGTTCCGGATCACTTGCGTGATGGACGCTTTGGTAACTGGCTTGAGAATGCTCGTGACTGGGCGATCTCACGCAATCGTTTCTGGGGAACGCCGTTGCCAATTTGGCGAAATGCCGAAGGTGAAGTGATCGTTATCGGATCACGCGCGCAGCTTGAAAAACTATCTGGTCAAAAAGTAGACGACTTGCACATTGAGTTTGTGGATCAAATCACGATCCCGTCTCCAACTGGTAAGTCACCGCTGAAACGTGTTGATGGCGTTTTGGACTGCTGGTTTGAATCAGGTTCAATGCCGTACGCGCAATGGAACTATCCAGAAGAAAACGTAGAGAACTTTAAAAAAGCATTCCCAGCTGATTTCATCGCTGAAGGTTTGGATCAAACTCGTGGTTGGTTCTATACGCTTTCAGTTATCGGAACAGCGCTATTCAATCAAGCGCCGTTTAAAAATGTCGTCGTGAATGGATTGGTCTTGGCTGAAGACGGTCGCAAGATGTCTAAGAGCCTTAAGAACTACCCAGACCCAATGGAAGTTTTAAATCAACATGGTGCCGATGCTTTGCGCTTGTACTTGATCGACTCTCCAGTCGTAAAAGGACAAGAGATCAAGTTCTCGGAAAAAGGTGTTTACGATATCGTTCGTAAAATCTTGCTTCGTTGGTGGAATTCTTATTCATTTTTTGCGAACTACGCAAACATCGATGGTTTCGTACCAAAAGGTGATGCGAAGAAATCTCCAAACATCTTGGATCAATGGGTGCTTTCACGTTTGAATGGCTTGATTGCAAATACGCATAAGGAAATGGACGCTTATCGTCTGTACAACGTTGTGCCGCAACTTTTGCAATTCATTGAAGACCTAACAAATACCTACATCCGTTTCAACAGAAGCTTGTTCTGGCAAGACGGTATGCCTGAAACCAAACGTTACGCGTACGAGACTTTGCATGAAGTCCTTACGACATTGTCTCGTTTGATGGCGCCGTTTGCTCCGTTCATGGCGGAAACGACTTATTTGAATTTGTCGCAAGTACAGGCGAATAAAAAAGAATCTGTTCACTTAGAGTCATTCCCAGCAGCAGACCTAACAATGCTTCGTCCAGAACTTGAAGAAGCCGTGAAAGCTATGGATACGCTTGTGACCTTGGGACGTAATCACCGCGAGAAAATCGCCGTGAAAGCGAAAATTCCATTAAACGAAATCCGTATCATCCACAGAAGTGCTTCATTGCTTGAGACTTTGAAAAAATTCGAACCGTTCTTTGTGGACGAGTTGAATTTCCGTAAAGTGACTTACGATTCTAATGAAGATCAATTCGTACAGATCTCAGCTAAAGCCAACTTCCCAGTGCTGGGCAAGCGCTTGGGTCCTAAAATGAAATCTGTCGGTGCTGGCATCATGGCGTTACCTCTTGAAAGTTTATTGAAACTTGAAAGTGGTGCGGCGGTGATGGTTGATGGCGAAGAGATCACATTGTCAGACGTAGAAATCCGTCGTGCGCCTAAAGGCAACAACGCGAACTTGTCGGTACATCAAGTGGTATCAATTGAAGTGGATCCAACCGTGACTCCAGAGCAAGAACGTGAAGGTTTGGCTCGCGAGATCATGCGTAAGATCCAAGTTGCTCGTAAAACAGCGGACTTCCAAATGGATGATAAGATCACTCTGGAAATTGCATGCGAAGGCTTGTTGCTTGAGGCTTTGAATGCACATAAGGACATGATCGTATCTGAAACTTTGACTAAGAATTTGAATATCCTAGCGTTAGCTGCTGAACCAAAAGGGAAGCATGTGGATTCTTCAGACATCGATGGCGATCCAATCAAAATTGGTGTAACTGCGGTCCCACGCGCATAGGATTTTTTAGTGAAAAAGCTCGGGCAGGTTTTTGAATTTGCAGCAATTGGTGAGGTGCGAACTCCGTTTCCGGATAAGTTCGGAATACCTCGCCAACCGGGCCTTGTTTCTCAAGCGAAAGGGGTGATTAAAATTCACCCTGATCCTGATTTAAAAACGGCTCTTCGCAGTTTGGAAGAATTCAGTCATCTGTGGATTGTTTTTGTATTTCACGAACATGGTGGCAGAAATTGGAAACCTAGTATTCGTCCTCCGCGCCTAGGTGGAAATGTGAAAGTGGGTGTACTAGCTTCACGTTCTCCACATCGTCCTAATCCAATCGGACTTTCTGCAGTTAAAATTGATAAAATTGATCTCGAAGCTGATGGTGGACCTGAGATTCACGTTTTAGGCGTAGACCTTCTGGATGGCACTCCAGTACTTGATATTAAGCCTTACATTCCCTACGCAGATTCAATTCCCGATGCAAATGCAGGCTGGGCCTCAGCACCGATCCCAAGATACCCTGTGCACTTTACCGAAGAAGCCGATGAAAAAATCGAACACAACGATAAAAACGGCGAAAGAAATCTAAGAGCTTTAATCATCGAAGTTCTAGAGTTAGATCCACGCCCAGCATTCCAAAAACGCCAACTCTCGCCAGAAGAACCAAAAACCTGGGGAACCACCTACGGCTTCGACCTATTAGGCCACGACGTAAAATACGAAATCTGCGAAGGCTACTTCCTAGTCTACGACCTCTTATAGGTAATCGGACGCAGCGCGCTTCCAAAAAATTCATAACTCGCTTGCGAAGATGAGTCTTAACAGAAAAATGTAATGACATTATTTCGCGGGAATTATATTCACTAATTCCGTTTGACCGAAACAGCGCTGTCTCTTCGAACAGTTACTAAAATAACTAATTCACACAGGAGACAAAATGGTACGCTATTCTATATTTCTGCTTTCTATTGTTCTTTCGTTGCCTGCTTTTTCTTCCACTGTAAATCCTGCTTTAGAATTTAAATCCCAATCACTGAATGCAATCATCGCGATGTTCAATGAAGTTTCTCCTGAGTTAGTAAGAACCGGAAGTGTTGAACACTACATCTGCGGTCAATACGACGCAGGAACCGCCATCGAACGAGGAACCACTGCGAATCTTGCTGGCGATTTTGTTCTTACGGCTGGAGAAATTCGTGAAGGCCAGAGATATATGGGAATCGAAGCGTTTGATTGGGAAACAGCCGAAGCTTTTGCTGTAAAAATATCTGATTATGTTAGGGCTCATTTTTACGAGCTCAAGGCTTATCATCTCACGCGCTACAACACGGCTCCAGATGGAGTTAAAGAAGAAGCCTATTCGAACCCTGCGGGCTACGTCATCAAAGACTATAAGACTGGAGAGTATTTAACGATCTTCGGCTGGTTAGAACAAGACGACTGCGACTAAGCTCTTACCGCTAGGTACCGGGTTTCTTTATGTCAAAAAGGTACCCGCTTCCTTTCGTGTCGATTTGGTACCAGGTACCTTTTCGCAACGAAAGGAACCCGGTACCTTTCAGTGCATTTCATTTATAGACAGCCTGGTAGTTAATACGTAGCATTTACGAATGGAAACTAAAGCTACAGAATCAATGAGTTCGTCTGTTATTGATGTTCGTGATTTAGAGATAGGCGATCTTCCGCATATCTTAAACTATTGGTTTCGTTCGCCACCAGGATTTGTCGAATCCATTGGGGTGGATCTTGCGAAATTGCCCACTGAAGCTGAGATGAAAGAACATCTGACGAAACGTCTTGAGTACAACAGCAAATTAGACAAATCCAACCTGAATGCCTTGGTAATCTTGCACAACAAAGAGCCCATTGGATTCCATACGCTTGTCCCGGTTACGGCAGGGGAGTCTGGAGTTTTCCATGCGCATATCTGGCGATCGGATATGCGAAAGAAGGGCATTGGTTATAGTTCCTATCCAAAAGCTTGCACTCTTTTTATGGAACGATTTAATCTGCAAAAAATCCTCTTCAAAACTCCCGAACAAAATATCGGAGCCATCAAAGTTAAAGAAAAACTGGGTATTCGCTGTATCGGCGAAGAAGTCATTGGATTTGATATTATTAGAGAAGGAACGATCGGGAAGGTTTTTGAACTTACCCGCGCGGAGCTAGAGACGAAATTCTTGAATCCGTTGGTTAAGTGAACCAAGGTTGAATTGCGTTGACGTAGTTGTGTTCTCGAAAAGACCCTCACAGGTTAGTCGTACAACGGGCATCATTACCTTTGCGAGGCTTTGGTTAAAATTATCCGTTGTGCTTTTTGCTGCTACTTTAGCATCGTAATAAGGACTCTCTGGGTTGACGGTAAAGTTCTCACTTAAACGTAATAGCACCACCGACAAACTCCACGTCGATCGCAACGACGGATCGTTAGAATTCCAGACGGGATCTAGGTATTTTTCGCCATACCGAAAATGAATTTCGGAAAGTGGTGGACGATAAAATGGATCTTTTAAGTAGGGCTGCATGGCCTCCCAAACTTTTGGATAAGTGATCTTTGGATCAGCGGTGAAACTTCGGACCGCTTTTGGATCAAGAATGATCCATTCGTGAAGTTCCGGAGTGATATGCTCAATCAACTGAACATCGCGAAGATTTACTCCAGCGACCTTTAAAACTGCAGAATGATCAATGGTGGTGTTTCGGTTGGAGATGACTCGAATTGCTCTAGCTTCCGGTGAAATTTCAAAGGCTACTAAGTCCGCATTGGTACTGTAAGATTCGTGCATAACACCCTGGGCGCCTAACATCGGATTCGTCCAGGCAAAAACTCCCCGGCGTCGGGAAAAGGCTTTCCACGAATTCACGAACTGACTTTCTTTTTTAAGCGTATAGGGGAAAATTAGTTTTTGATTATTCGCCTCGATTTTTAAAGCCCATGTATTTAGGCGATTTCGGTTTGTCCAATGATACAAGACTTCTGGAAGGCGCTCTACCTTCTCGACTCGAGGGCTGAAATCTCCATTGTACGCGGCTTGAGAGGTTGAGCTGATAAGATAAAAAATAATGCACGCAGAAACGATGGTCGTGACTAGTCTGCCAAAACGGTTAAAGGTGTCGAACGTCTTGACACCTAAATCGCGTATAAATGAATAAGGGCAACGAAAAAAGCGCATAGAACTGCTCTTTCAATATGCGCGCCAAGTATATTTTCTACCTCCTCGGCCTGTGGTGCTCACTTTTAACCTTTTAGCGCCAGTATGCTTTTTCTGCATATTAACTATCTTGCTATCTCTTTTACCGATGATGCCCTCTTTGTTAGAAGGGGTCACTATTCATTAAACGGAGATATTTATGAAACAAATCCTACTCGTTCTAAGTCTTTTGATTTTTTCTGTATTCGCTCAAGCTCTTCCTAAGCACTCAGTCCTTTGCCAATTGCAAGAAGATGCAAGCAAAGACCTTGTAACGATCTCTGACAATAACATTGAAGAGATGACATCTTTAAGCCCATCAGTTGTAAAGCTTATCAATCAACACCTACGTGAACTTGAATACACTGACCACGATCTTACATTTAACGAGATTCAAAAACTCTTTACGGAGGGCGAGTACCGTCACGATGATCTGTATGTTAGCTCGCTTCAAGACAAGGTCACTGGAACTGTTTATCTAGAAGTATACTCTGCGCCAGGTGACAACACTTATGGTTTATTTTTTGATATCCAAGGTCGCGTTGTGGGGGCTTATCAAGACGGTGATATCTACCTAAATAACAACGGTGAAAAAACTAGCTGTTACGATCTACAATAGCTTCGGAATTATTTAGGTTGTATCTAAAGGCGCTGAAAGGCGCCTTTTTTTGTTTCTGGGATATCGCCAAATGTCGTTGGTTATTAAATCTCTGCGTTAATGACCAGTAGACCGGTTTAGTTTTTGGCTTTACCCTTGATTTAGTATGTTAAAAAAAGCGATTTCTATTATTACCACTCTCCTTCTGTTCTGCTTAAGGATCTCTCGAAGCTCAAAAACGGAAGTGACGGTCATTGGAACTTTCCATGGCAGCATGAAGAAAATGAAAATTTTTACTCCGGAAAAGCTGAAAGAGCTTTTGGAGTGTACTAATCCTGACGTCGTTGCTATCGAGGCTCGTCCACGGGACTTTGCCCAAAATATTACGAAGTTCAATCCGTGGGATATAAATGAAATAGCAATTCCGTTTGCACAGCAAAGAAATATTTCAATCGAACCATTTGATTGGTGGTTAGACGATACTCGCGAGAAAGCCGCTAAATTTTACGAAGAGTTTACCAAGACAGAAGAGGGTAAGAAAATTTTCGATTTTGTTGAAGATGAATGGCGACCGTTTCGTTCACGCTTTAGCGACTTCAATGACGTTACTCCAGAATATGTCCACTCGGCTGAATTTGCTCGATTGGCAACTGAATTTCAAATCGAGGTCGCAAAGTTAGTGGGGGAGGGGCCGCAAAATCTTATGTGGTCAGAGCGTGCGCAAAAGATGAACGAGAACTTGGCTAAAATCTTGGATCTTTACCCTGGAAAACGAATCACAATTGTTACAGGAGCATTTCATCGACCAGATATAGAACTGTTCCTGGCAACCCGCAAAGACGTCCAAATCGTTCCGTTGTTTAAATAGTCGAGTAGAAATTACCGGTTAGGTACGCCGTACCTTTTTGAAACGCGGCGCCCCGAATAAGATCGTGCGTGGGGATTTTGAAAGTGTTAGAGTGTAGGCAACAAGCAGAGAGTTTTAAAACTATGAAAACAGATTCACAGACAGTCCAAACCGCAAGAATTAATAACAAAAATATTTCTTTCCGCAAGGTTGGTTCCGGAAGCCGCAAGATTTTATTCTTTCACGGTTTTCCAGGGTCGAGTTCTCAGATTGAGCCCTTTGCTGATCAAGTAGCGGCTTTTGATTTAGAAGTGATCTGCGTGGATCGTCCAGGTTATCATAAGACTGAACTCACGGAAGGTCGCCAGTTTGATCAAGCAACCCAAATGATGAAATCCTTGCTTGATTCTTTCGGCTGGCAATCTTGTGAAGTGATGTCGGTGAGTGGTGGAACGCCGTTCTTGTTTTCATTTACTCAAGCCTTCCCGCAGTTTATTTCTAACGTCACGGTTATCAGCGGTCTTGGTCCTATCGGTAATAAGGAATTTCAAAAGATCATCAGTCGTAAAGCGCGATTTGCTTTGAATTTATTGCCGAAGTTGCCGGGAACTATTTTTGAAAAAATATTGCCTAAGTACAATCCTGAGCCAAGTACAGTTACGGCGGCGGCGGCAGAACCAAAGTTCAACGTTATTCGTTTTTTATTACCAAGTTCTCCTGCGGATAACCAAGTGATGTTGGATTTAAAAACGCAGGATATTTTAGGTCGAGCTTTGCATGAAGCCTTTATGCAAAATGGTACAGGTCCTAAGCGTGATGCTGCGGAATTTATCAAACCGTGGAGCTTGGAGCTTAAAGGTTACACAGGACCAATCAAAATATGGCACGGCAATGAAGATCAAATTCTTCCATTGAAAATGGCCGAACAAATGGCGCAATTGATTCCACGTGCGCAATTGCATGTATTGAACAACGAAGGTCACTACAGTCTTATTATTAAAAGAATGGAAAGCATTCTTAAAGCATAAGTATTTACGACATTAATTGAAAAGCCAGCCCATCATGGAGCTGGCTTTTTTTTATTGTTGCCGGTTCGGATTATAGATGATGCCGGCAAGCTCTTTCATGCTGCTGTGTAATTGTCTTGAATAACGCTTTTTCAGCCGATATTTTTGTGGGATGTCTTCAAAACTTCACGATGATAAATATAGATCTGCGCGAGATGCCGGGCACTCAGGTTGGGGTGGTCCCGATAGAATTGCTAATTTGTCTAAGATGATCGATGAAAGGTTTTTGAACCTCGAGGGCATTCCTCGAGTGGGGCATCTTCTCGAGATCGGCTGCGGAGCGGGTAATATTTCAATTGAGCTGGTAAAGCGTGGTTATACAGTTACCGGCGTTGATTTCGCCGAGACCGCTGTTGCATGGGCTCAGGAAAATGCGGTAACTGCAAATGTCGAGGCGACGTTTAGAGTGGCGGATATTGCCGACCTATCGTTTTGTGCAGATGAATCTTTCGACATTGTCTTTGATGGGAATTGTCTTCACTGCCTTATCGGCGCCCAACGAGATTCCGCGCTTCGTGAAATTCGTCGAGTACTAAAGCGAGACGGTATTCTTTTTGTCAGCAGTCTAAGTGCTGTTCATATGGATTCATCTTTCCCGGTAAATTTTGATTCTAAGAGCAGAGTCCTTTTGGAAAATGGCACTCCTTACAGATTCATTCCTACGCCCGAGTTTCTTGAATCTGAGCTCAAGGGGCATGGCTTTAAAATACTTCAGAAATTTGTTAGAGATGGAAGTCCTTTCGGACATACATCCATTCACGCGAAAAAGACCGATACTTAAGAATTTGATAGGCACTGGTTGCAAATCAAAGAGTCAAGTCACCGAACTTTTACGAAAGCACTGAACATAAAATCAGTGCTTTCGTGTCTGCTTAACAGCGCAACCTAATTTGATGTTGGCACCGGGTCTTCTGAATGAAATACGTTGTGTGTAGTTTTGCAGAATGAGTTGTAGCGTCCTCGATAAGTCAGCACGCCAGACTTTGGAGCGCCATCAAACGAATTAATGGACGCCGTATAAAGCCCTGGGGTGACATATGACGTATTTACTGAACCATTTCTTTGCGCTGAACTTTTGACCTCATGTAAGTCATATGTGCGAGTTCCGCGGCCATACGTGGTCTCTTTAATATAATAGCCTGATGAATTTTGGTACACACTTAGATTGTGGATCTGATCTCCACGGTAGGGAGTACCCGTATCACTTGCGTGAAGAAATGCGCAACGAAGCACTTTTACGGAGTGAGCTTCCGCAACTCCCCAGGAAAGTAAAACACTCAAAGCCAAAGCGATAAATTTCATAATGACCTTCTTTCTGTTGGTGAAAAGTACAAATTTAGATGTGAACTATGCCTGCGCTCCCAGAAAAAACTCAATCGCCGTGCAAAAGAATTGCTTAAAAGCATTGATGCTTGCTTATTTGATTTTTGAAACATTTCTTCTTCGAAAGATGTAGATGTTTTTTGTTGGGTTACTCTTTTCGATTAAGAGTCTAAATCTTTAGGGAGAGTTGTATGAAAAAAATATTTTCGTTTTTGGTCACAATGGTTTTTGTAAGCATTTCCTTTGCTCAGAGTGGTGGGGGTGGTGGAGCCGGTGAGTCCGCTGAGCATCCCGCTTCTCATAAAAAGGAAAAAGATGAAGTGCGACTCATGGATGAAAGTCATAAAAATTCAACTTCTGCCCATAAAAAAGAAAAGATGAATAAGAAAGATAATGTATCAGGTGGTACGGGGACTACTGAATCGAAAGGTAAGAAGAAAACCGAATAGACGCGTACTGATCTTCTTGGATTGTGGAGACTGCTTCAGGTAAATTCCAGTTCACAATCATCGATCTTTAGTAGGGCAAGAGATTTAGGTTCGGTCAAATCACTCGTTCAAAATAAAAAAGTTTTGGTGAAATATCCCACTGTCGTTGGTTATAAGACTTTGCGTTATTGGCCATGGGCTGCATTTGGTGCATTTGGTTTAATTCACAACGTCTATTTTTGTTGAATAAGGTTTGGGAAAATTTATGATGAGGTTTTTAGGGGGAATTTTGCTACTAGAAACCGATAGACTTCACATTAGAAATGTAAATGAGGATGATCTTGATGGATTATTGCAGATCTTCGGCGACCGTCAGGTCATGGACGAATGCTCTCCACTTATTTACACTAAAGAACGAATGTCGGCTTGGATTAATAATAGACTTATTGAGTATGAATCAAACGGAATTGGCAATTACTGGCTAATTCAGTTGAGATCTACGAACGAAATAGTCGGCATTGTTGGGTTGCCATTTAAAGAGGTTATGGGATCTCGCGCAAGGGAGATTCGATTCATCATCAAAAGAAGCTATTGGCGAACCGGTATTGCCACCGAGGCAAGTGCTGCAATGAGGGATTTTGCATTTTCAAAATTGGCCTTAAAAAGTTTAATTTCTATTATTCCACCTGAACACCTTAAGGCCATCGGAGTAGTAAAAAAAATAGGGCTGAAATATAAAATAGACGCAACTATATGCGAAAAGAATCATGCGATTTTTGAAGTTGAAAATCCAAATTATTCTAGCTTAGATTCGTATGCGGCAGTTTGATCGGGACAAGATTCCTTGTTTCTTAAAACAAACATCGATCACAATAGCACCAATCCGAAGATATTTACTACCAGTAATGGTCCTGAGCACTTTCTTTTTTGAAACTGCTCACGCCGATGGGGTCGACTTTCTTGTTTCACTCATAGGAGTTGGACTGCAAGCTTGCGCATTCAGCATAGCTAGTTGCATCGCTTATTTTTATTTCAGTAAAAGTAAAGGATTTCGTTGGGTAATCGCTGGCGCTATCTTTGTAGCTACAGCTACGCTGTTAGTGCGATTATTAGTGTTTCGAATCCTAGGGATAGAAGACTATGAGTTGGCATCTAAAAATTCTGAAGTAGCATCTCTTATTTTGGGGTTTTGGATAGCATGTTTCTTGGCCGTCATAAGCCCACTTTGCACAGTCATTCTAGTTGATCGAAAGCGATATCTTATAGCTTTGTTTTCTTTAGGCATTTGGTTGTTTCCCATAGCTTACCCAACATACCTGGCAAATAAGGCTAAAGAACTTAAAGCGACTTTGCCTCCTCAGTGAATAAGCAAGCGGGTCCCTGACGCGCCAAACCCTTGGCTGCGGCGCGATTGCTTGCAAGGCCAGAAAAACTAGTTAAAGCTTGCGATATGAAAACAGAAAATCTGAATGCTCAAAATATTCGCAGCTACCTTGAATTTCATTTCCCTCATGAGTCTGAGATGTTTTTTAAAGAACGATCTTCTGCTCTTTTAGGAAAATTTGCTTCGGCGGAAAGATTTCCAGAGGACTACATTGTAGTAACTCGTGAAAATAAACCGACATGGTCATTCGTCATTTTTGAAGATGGCCAAGATAATTACGGCATTCAAACTCCAAAAATTTTGAACGATGTAGAAGTACAAGCTGAAGAATGGAAATCTTCAATGCAACTACTAAAGAATCGCTTAAATAATTTGAAGGCAAAAAGTGCTCTTTTGAGATTTACCGCAGCTAAGATTTCTCAAAATCTGCCAAAGGCTTTGGAAGAAATTGGCTTCAAAAAGCATCACGACCGAATCGAATCCAAGACTTTGCTTTCGGAATTACCAGATGAGACGGGTACACCACTGACTTGGAAAGCCGTTGGCACCGAGGGATTAGATTTAGAATTCGCCGCAAAAATAATGTCTAGATGTTCTGAAGGCGATCCTAATTTAGAACCAGATTTTAATTCTTTAGAATCTATAAAAGTCGATCTTGCCGATGATGAACTTTACAACCAACAAGATGCCATTCATATCGGTTATTTAAATAACGAACCTGTAGCTTTTGTATTTGCTCAGGTCAGCTCTGAAACCGGCTGGTCACGACTAACTTATGTTGGAATCGTTCCTGAGGCTCGGGGCAAGGGACTAGGCGTTTGGATGCACCGACATGGTCTAACAATGATGCGCGCACAAGGTGGCGTTGAGTATCATGGTGGCACAGTTGCTGCCAACAAAGCTATGATCAAAACTTTTGAATCGAATGGCTGTAAAGAACTACGTCGAATGCAGGATTGGACTTTTAGTTCGGCTGTTTCGTAGGCAGAAAAATAATTGGAGTAGGGATGAAAAAGATTTGTTTTGTAATGTTTTTGGCCTTCGTTGTATCAGCATGTGGAAATGATTCGAAGTCGGGTGGAAAGCCAGGACCTAATCCTCCAAACAAACCGGGCGCCGCGAAACATATTGAGCCTGGAACTGATCTTACGTTCACGTGCATAGATACTTTCAATGAAACAACAGTGACTCTTCATTCAAAGTGGAATTCTACAAATACCATTTGGGCCATCACCGCTGAAGAGTTCAATAGTCGTGGACAGAAAATCAACGAATTGAAAAATTTGATTGGAAAGCCTGTGCAAGAATGGCAAATGGATATAAAAAACGGATCTGTGCATTTCGGTAAGATGGCTCAGGATGGCGCCGATCAGGCGATGTTCTATGGTGCCAGCCGTAATATGGAATGTACTTTCAAGTGATACACGCGAAATGCTGGTTGTAATTAACGGCACGGTCGGAGTCGGTAAGACTTTGATTTCAAATTGCCTAGCAGACAAAATTGCGGGGGCCATGTGTATCGAGGGAGACAGTCTAGGTTTTGCATCGCCTGAAAATGACCACGTACTAAGAGTTGGAATAGATTTAATTTCTACTCACTGGAAAAACGGAGTTAAGGTCATAGTCTTTGATATGTTTTTCAATGACCCACAAAAACTTGATTGGTTTATTGCGCAAACAGCGCTTGAAGCCCATGTTTTTTACCTGTCAGCAAGCGAAGAGGAGCTTGCGAATCGGATTCGTAAGCGCGCAAGGCCCCGAGCAGAATCAGACATTTTGGACTCAAAACGTTTACGACTCAACCAGGATAGAATGAAAAACCGGGGCATTGAAATAGACACCAATGATAAAACCCCAGAAGAAATCACAGAAAAAATCAAGAACCTGATTTTTGCAAATTAATTAATAGAGTTGGTTGAGTCGACGAAATTTCCTGAATCGAAATCTTTAGTTTCCTTTACATCCTAAATTTCTATTTATAAGGTTTAAGAGGGGGATAAAAGAATGAGATCAGTTATTTTATTATGTATTTTACTGGCTACGGGAAATGCATGGTCTTTTACGCCAGCGGAGTGTCACAGTTTTTGCGCAAATCCAAATCATCCGAATTGTGTGAACTCCGGCTCGAAAGCTCCCAAAGAGAGCTACTTGCCATTTTTAAGTATGCTAAAAGCCGTGCCCGGTACCGAGCTAGATTTTGATATTAAGGACACATGCAAGAGGACTACTACAGTCACTAGCAATACTGTCATTAACTCCGGAGAAGACTGTAATCTTAAATCAGTACAAAGCGCCTATACGTACTTTGTCTCACTGGTTAATAAATATGAAGGTCAAGTGAACGATGGTGTTGATCAGGACGGCAAAAACGTAAAGCAAATAGAATTTTCTTCAGTGTATTTGCCAGAGTACTACGCAAAAGATCCAAGAGGAGCTCTTTCGTACCACTATGGTAAAGAGATCGATTCTGTGACGTACAATAGCCATGGAATGCTTTTAGGAACTGATGAAGTATGTATTTTTGCTCCATGGGGTTATTTCAAGTAGGTCCCAAAAACCCTGGTTCAAAATTGTAAGCATGTATCGAAAGGTGTCGATTTTAGGATCAGCACCTTTTTTTTTAACGAACTCACCTGCGTCCTTCTAAGGACAGATACCCATTTTATACGGTTTTTTTAATCTCCCTTACAGTACCTATCACAAGAAGCTCATCTATTGCGCCGTTGCGGAGATTTTATTTGCAATCTTAGCGCGCCTATTTTGAACTCTTACTCTTTATAAATTGGGTTTTGATTCAGGTGGGGGCGCCATGAAGTATCTTTTGATATTGTTAGCAGCTATTTTTTTTATTGCGTGTACAGAAGACAAGTCATCGGTTCCACCTGTGCCGACGAATCTCAACAATCCTCAAGGTGGCCCATCTTCACCGTCAACGCCGCTAGCTCCCGAATTTTTGTGGACCTGCGTAACCGCGGATAAAGCTTATAAATTTGAAATCGATGGGGCCATGAATGACGATGAAAGATTCATCTCTGTGCGAACGGCCACAGCCGAAAAGGAATTGGGCAAATGGCAGTACTGGTTGTCGGCGCAGGATACGACGGTATGTGGAGACTCGCCCCTTTCTTCGCAAAAAGATGAAGTCGTTTTACTCGATATCGCCGCCCCAACTCCACAAAAAGCGGGCACTACCGTCGTTGGACAAATGACGAAGGCAATTGGTCCTAATTATGTGAAAGGCTTTTGCTCTGATCTTAGCGGAGCTATCAAATATAATAAGCTTGAGGTCACGTATTCATCAGAGCTTCATTGCACAGCGGGCGCTAGAAACTTTCATGAAAGCTATCCACAGACAGGCCCGGGTTCAGTAGATAAGAGCTTCGGAACGAATGGCAGCAAAGTGATTCGTTTAAATAGCACTTTAAGGGGATGGACACATAAAGCAGGAAAACTCTACGTGTTTGGAAGCGATGGCGGAAAGTATAATACGAATCACGTCATGGTCCTGAGTGAAGAAGGGGATGTGATAAATGATATTCAACTTCCGATTCCAAAGGGATTAGCTGGTTACTTTAGCGACGAAAAATATGACATAGATGCAGATGGGAATTTTTATCTAAATGCCGAGGAAGTAGCGAATGATAGCAGGGACTATCACAAATACAAATGTACTCACTGGGTATTTAAATGGGGACCAACTGGCGAATTTAAATGGAAATATTCAGATGAAGCGGTTTCATGCAAAAGCGATTACAAGTTAGCGGTGAACAAAGCTGGCGTCGTGATCGCCAGAACTGATACTTCACGTTATGAATGTTATCAGTCATGCGGGGTTCACTTTACTACGCTAATTCCAGAGGGTCTTGAAGATCGTAAAAGCAGTATTTTGCTAACAGAACTTTTTGCAAAGTCCGAGCGCGTTTTGCAGATTGATTCCATCGAGCCTCTTGATGATGGCAGTTTCTTTGTTTTAGGAAAACAAGCAGGGAAGAATGAAAAAGAAGCAATTGAGTTCACCGCGCAAGTAACATCTCAAGGTGATGTTGCCGTTCAAAAGAGAGCCGTGACCCCAATCGGTTCCGGAAATAAACTATACACGATTCGTTCTGATAAGGCATCACTGGGTTACGTTGCCATTCGTGAAACTAGGCTGGAAGGGCCTTCGAGAATCGATATTACGGTTGATTCGTTAAAGCCGACATTTTTTCAGGATAGTTTTTCAATGCAGCTAAGCTTTGCAAAAGTCATCATGAACCGCCAAGCGCAATTTGTATTCTTAGGAACGGTGGAAGGCGATAAAATAGGTCGCCAGGTCGCCATTCAAAAGTACGATGCGAACGGGAAAATTGTCGCTCCATTTGGCGTTCGTTCTAGAGCACGCACAAACGTGCCTTGTGAACGGTGCTCTCCTCTTTTTGTACGGGAATCAAAAGGCAAACTTCTTGTCGCCGGTGTCAACCAAGTCGATTATTACGACCGGAACAAGAAGCTGACTCTGACTAGATTTAATCAGTGATTTTGAAGGATGAATTTTTATGAAAAAGCTTAGCTGTTTATTGCTTTCCCTAGTTTTAGTAACGGCATGTACTTCAAATTCTGGAACTGACAAGCCATTAGATCCCAATCGTCCGCAAGCTCCTGGTGAAGAGAGTAGACCCGATGTTGGTGGCCCTGCAGACTGTAAGGTAAGTGAAGTGAAGGTTCCTGATGATATTAATCAGTATCTGCCCGAGGGTGTTGATCCTGATGCTCGAGGGGGATTCCATACTCCCGATTGCAAAACGGTGATCGTGGGTTTCTCAAAAACACGGCAAAGGTTTGTCGTCCTAAGACTTGCGGACGGGAAGCTTGATACCACTTACGGTAATCAAGGCAGCAAGATCGTCGATTTTTTAAAACAGCGCAGCTGGATTTACGGTAAGCTTAGATTCTTCCGTGAAGGCAATTTAGTTTTCATGGCGGCAGCTGCAGGCACGGATAAAGCTGCCGGGTTTGCCCTTGGATCTTTTGATTTAAGCGGCGAGTTTATCCAAGATTCATTTAATCAAGGTGCGGCTTACGCTGATATTTGGCGTGCACCAATATCAGGATCTTGGTGTAGTGATAATTCACTGAAAATTTCAAAAGTAAATCAAATGAATTCATTGCAGGTAGGAATCGACGGTTTGTTCAGTTACTGTGGCCGCGAGGCTGTTGCAGTCTCTAAAATCATGAACATCCGATTTCCTGAAGTGGTAGATCTCAAGAAAGAGATCCCAAAAACTTGCGGAGATTTCAACTACTCTAGCATAGCCCACAATGGGGAAGTGCATGAGTTTAAAGCGACTCCAGATTGTCGAAGTATCACCGTGGTATATCGAAACCTTTATCCTCCTTATCCAACGGAGCAAATTAGAATCACGACTGACGGAAAGTGCCTTAGGTCTGATCGATACAGCTACTCTTGTTTTTACTACGAAAACGACTACTTGGTACGCGAATACGTAAATTCGTTCTGGCAAAACGGAAAAAGTTATCTAAAAGTGGTGAAGGATGGAAAGAATTTATGCCAAACGTCTGGCGCTTCATTTGATAAGGTAATGGTCGAAAGCCAGTACCCACCAACCGATCCAAAATTTTATTCACACTGCAACTATTACTAGTAAACGGTTCGCAGATAAAACAAAAGATCCAGTAGCATTCCCTAGTGGATCTTTTTTGTTTTATTATTCAGTCTTGGCGAGGTGGTCATCTACACACCGAGGATTATCGATGCTGGCCCATTAAGTGGCCTGGGATCGTTTGCCGACTGAAGTTGAATCTTTCGGAGATTTCTCCTCCGACGATTCCTCTTTCGCTGTACCTGCCGAATGCTGTTTGCTTCGGCCTCTTTGATGCTCTTCTTTTAAAGAGCCATCAAATCGTTTGCTAGTCTGACTGAAACCTTTATGTTTGTTGTGACCATGAGACATCGCAACCTCCAATAACTTTGTTACGTCATCCTTTACACCCCTTATTTTACCAGGGAATTTTCTTTCGAAAATGGACCTAATGGCGGATTTGCGTTGATAGTTAACAGTGACTGTTAAAATAAAAATTCATTCTTAAGTGGCCCAAAAAAAGAAGACTGACATAAAGTCAGCCTTCTTTTGAAACCTCTGATTAAAGAGCCCACTTATCGGTTTCCCGAGTTACGTCAGCTTCTTTTGTCGAATTTGCCTCGCCATTCAGAGTATTTTTTTTGAGCTTCGTCTTTGCTCAAGCCATAGGATTTCTGAATTTCTCCTTCAAGTTTGTCGAGGTTACCTTCAGCGCGATCTATTTGGTCGTCTGTTAGTTTGCCCCAGGCCTGTTTAATTTTACCTTTCATGATCTTCCAATCGCCTTGAACTGTGTCTTTGTTCATATCGTCCCCCTTTGGGTTAAAGCGTTTGGCCATAAAGGAAGTGCTGCAAATTTATGCTGCACCAGCTATGAGCCTTACTTCATATGACAAACCCAAATGGGATTTTTCGAAAGAGTAAAACATCTACTTTGCTTTCCTGCAGTGGGTTTCTGGACAATTACCTAACGTTAACTGACATAAAAATGACTTGAGTCCAAAAAATTATTGGAACGTGTCAAATATCAAATGGCTTTACAACGACCTAGACCTTGATCTGTAATTATCTGTACTGGAGGGGACTCATGGAAATTTTCACTAAGATGGCATTGGCTTTTGAACACGGTGGCTTCTGGATGTGGCCTATTTTGGCGATCCAAATCGCGTCTATCGCAATCATGATCGAGCGTGCTTTTGCATTGTATGTTCGTCGTAAAACAAACCAAACTGCTGTTGCTCTAAGCTTTGAAGAAAACATTCGCCGTGGCGAAATGGATAATCTTATATCTAAAGCTCAAGCTTTGATGGCAACTGAGCCCGTAGCCCGCGCTGCTGCTGCTGGTGCTATTGCTGCACGTAACTTCGGTGGCAAAGACGAAATCCAAGGAAAAATGGATGAAGTTTTGCTTGAAGAAAACGCACATCTTGATCGCCGCACGGCTTTCTTGTCTATGCTTGGTAACGTAGCAACGCTTACAGGTCTTCTTGGAACTATCACTGGTATGATTAAATCATTCGCAGCGGTGGCTTTCGCAGATCCTGCAAACAAAGCCTCTTTGTTGTCAGCTGGTATCTCTGAGGCAATGAATGCCACAGCTTACGGACTTATCACGGCAATTCCAGCCCTGGTTGCTTATGCGATTTTGCAAAATAGAGCGAATCGTTTAGCAGAAGATTTGAATCAAGGCGGACTTAAAGTATTTAATTGGTTGAGTTTCTCTTATGAGCCAATCACTTCTTACCAAGTGAAAACCTCAAAAGCAGACCGCAATAAAACAGTTGAAGTTAACTCTTAATTTTAAAGAGAGTCGGTGTTTATGAAACACTCGAAAAAAGTCTTAGACTTTGAAGTCAATTTGATTCCCTTCATCGACTTACTGTCGGTTTCGATCTGCTTTTTGTTGATCACGGCAGTATGGATGAATGTGGGCTCAATGAATGTGAAGCAAGCTGTCGGCGGCCAAGCAAAAGAAGATACTAAAAGAGCTCCCCAAGTTTGGGTGCGCATGACGGTTAAAGGTGATTTGGATCTTGAAGTTCAACAAAGCTCTCTAGTTCCCGCGGCGATGCGCAAGCTTCGTGTCACGCAACTAGATAGCAAAGTTGACTGGGCAGGTTTTGAGAAAGCGATTGCTTCCTTAAAACAGGTTGATCCCGCAATTAATACGGGCTTGATCCAGCCAACGGCTTCGACTGCTTATGAAGACATTATCGATGCAATGGACCGTTTGAAAAAGAACGGCATGACAGACTTAGGCGTGTCACCACTCTAAGCTTCATATTAAGGCGCACTTTTTGGTGCGCTTGACGGAGGATTTGTGCTTTCAGATGGAATTTTAAAGCAATCCGTTTTGATGGGAACGATTGAATCTCAATCCATCATCAATCCGCGCGGATCCAAGCTGAAACGTCATATTTCGGCTGATTTGCTTTTGACGGCATTGATTGATGCTTTTTCTATTCTTGTGATTTTCCTTTTGATGAATTTTTCTAATAACGGCGAAATCCTTTTCATGGGTAAAAACATGGAATTGCCTAAAGCCCACGCGGCCGCAGTCTTAGAAAGAAATCCAGTGATTAAAGTAGATGAAGGCCAAGTTTTCATTGAAAACAAAGCTGTCACTGCAGAAACGATCACGGCGGAATTGCTAGAGCTTCGTAAAAAGTATCAAGAAGTACATCCGGGAACAGAATTTCCGGGTATTGCGACGATTCAAGCGGACCGTCGAGTTAAGTACGATCAGTTGAATCAAATTATATTGGCCATGAATCAGGCTGGTTACAGCGACATCAATTTTGCTGTAGTCGTGAAGTAAATACCATGAAGGTGCTTAGCTAGAGTTGAAACTTAGCTAAGCTCCGACTTCGACGGAGTCGAAGTGCAAAGCAGAACGAGGGGGCTCTGTGCTGTTAAATGGATTTTTAGTTTTAGCGCTAATTGCTGGAACTTCGGTTTCCTACGCTCAATCTGAAGCGGGCGGGTCGACGCAAGACCTTCTCATTCAAAAACTCACGCAGGTACAATTAAACTTGGCTCCCGAAGATCCTTCGCGCGCTTCAGTGTTGATGCGTCTTGCAGATTTGCATGCAGAAAAAGCACGCCAATTGTCGATGAAAGAAATCAACGACGGTTGTTCAGTTTGTGAAGCGGGTAAGAAAGACCGTGAAAAAGCCTTAACTTATTACACGGAAGCTTTGGCAAAAATCCCAGCGCAAAACTCGGCACGCTTACTTTTGCAAATGGGTCACTTGTATGAACTACAAGGCGACGCCGTTAAAGCTGAAAAAAATTACGATGCGATGTTGTTATCATCAACTTCGCCAACTGAAAGAGCCGAAGCTTATTTATCATTAGCAGAAATGGCCTTCAGAAAATCTGATTTCAAAAAAGCCCACGGACTTTATGAAAAAGTACTAGCAACCGAAGGTGCAAGCTCTCAAGGCTTAGCGGCTTACCGTCGTGCTTGGTGCTCTTTCCGTATGGGTGATATGGAAATGTCTTTATCTCAGTTGCAACAAATTTTGCAAAATCCTAAATTGCAATCACGCCAAGCCTCTGCTCGTGGAGTCGCGGATCCGCAATTCCTTGAAGAAGTTTCTCGCGACCTAGCAACTTTTATGGCTGCACGTGGAATTAAAGAAGGCGATGCGGAAACTCTTTATTCGTTATCTCCAGAAGCTTTCAAGCTTCAACAGGTCACTATCTTGGCTCGCGAAGGTTTACGCCTAGGTCAGAAAGAAATGGACTTAAAAGTATGGGAGTTTGTTTATCAAAAACAAACGGATCCAAAAGCACGCTTAGAAGCCCAAGTTCGTATGGCGCAATTAAGCTTTGATTTGAAACGTATGGATCAAGCGGCTAAATCTTACAGTAAAGCTTTAAGTCTTTGGGGCGCTACAGGTTGTGATAAAGCTTCTTGTGAAGATTCATCTCGCGGCCTTCGTCAGTTCGTAATCAGCTGGAATCGTCTTGAAAATATGAAAGCTACTCCAGCACTTATCAATGCTTACGAAGAATATCTTAAAGTATTTTCTCAAGATGATGATATGTACGTTTGGGGAGCTCAAGCCGCTTCTCAAGTGGGCAATCACGTTCAAGCAGCTCGCTGGACGGCGCAAGCAAATGCTCTGATCTTAGCTCAATACATTGCTGAGCAAGATGCGGCAGCTAAAAAATCCCTAGCCGAGAAACTTGAAAAGAATCTTTTGCTAGGTATCGAAGATGCTGAAAAAACAAAAGATGAAAAATTACTGGCAGCAGCTCAAGAGGACTACTTAGCTAAATCCGTACTACGCGGTAAAGCTTTGGACGTTCAATATCAAAAAGCTTACGCCGTTTACCAAAAAGCTGATTACCCAGCAGCAGCTGAACAGTTAAAAGCCTTGGCTTCATTAGCTGAAGGTTCAGCACAAATTCGTTTGCAAGCAGCGGAGTTGTCATTAGATGCGTTGGCAATACTAAAAGACGACACACGTTTGCAAGCTTGGGCGGCGGAATACTCTGCTAAATTTCCAGCTAAAAAAGCGGACTTCCAAAGTGTTCAGCAAAAATCAATCTTAGCTCAATCAGCAAAACTAGCAGAAGCACAACCTGACCAAGCGCTAGCAGTTCTTGCGGGATTTGTTCCTTCTGCGGCTTCACCTGAAGATCGCAAGGTTTATCTAAAAAATAAAATTTTGCTAAATGAAAAACAAAACCACATCACCGAAGCACGTGTTGCGGTGGATGACCTTTTACGTGAGACAACTTTAACGGCTGACGAAAAAGAGTTCGCGTGGGGCCGTAAAATGTGGTTCGCCGAACTAGAACTTGATTTTGTGACGGCTTTAAAAGCAGCAGAACAAATGAAATTTATTGGCTTGTCGCAAGATGAGCGCGTGCTAAAAATGGCGCTTTATACGGAACTCGCGGAAAAAGATCCTAAGGTTTACTACTCTCAGTACTTAAAAGAATCTAAAGATACCGAGAAAAAAGCTCTGATCGCAGCTCAATTAGTACGTATCTCTAAGACGCCAGCAAAAGACCTTGAGACTTACAAGCCGTTCCTAAAAGGCAACCCTGGTCTTTATGCTCGTACCGTGATGGCGGTGTACGTACAAACCAATGACAAAAAGATGCTGGAAAAAGCTGTGAAAGAGCGTGGATCTAACAAGCAAGACGCTTACGTCATGGCAGAGCGCATTTTGATCTTGGATGATTTGAAAGCATTGTCGGCACAAGTAACGACTCATCAAGTGGATTCTAAAAATCCAAAAGTAATGGCAGCTAGCTTAAAAACTCGCGTTGCGATGCTGGATAAGATCGATGCATTAGCTAATCGCGCGATTGCTTTAGGTGACTGGACTTCTCAGTTGATGACATTGGATTTGGCGGCGAAAGAAAATCAACGTTTCTATAACGAAGTTCTTTCTTTACCGATGCCAGCTGGTTTGACGGCAGAACAAGAGCAAGAATACTTAGTATTGTTGTCTCAGCAAGTAGCACCAAACCAAAACAAAGCGCAAATGGCAGAAACGAAAGTAAAAGAGTTCTGGGCGCAAAAAAACTCACTTGAAAACTATCGCAGTTTTGCCAACCAAAACAGCGAGTGGATCTCTTTTATTTCTCAAGAAGTAAAAGCAGTCTCTGATATCGCACCTGCGGAACAAAAAACAAATTGGGTGGCTTTATCATCTGACTTGGAAAAAGTGAACCCGGCTGGGCAGGAAAAGCCGACTTTGGCTGAAATGGAAAAAGCCCGCTTGAACTTAAAGCAAAATCCATTTGCGCCAACCGCGATCCAAGATGTGATTGTCTTAGAGAAAAAAGCACAACGTCAAAGCATGGTCGATTACCTAGAATCACGTTTGGCAACCGTAGCTAAAAAAGATAGTGAAACGAAAGGGAAACAACAGTGATAAAATACGCGGCTCTCTTGCTTTTATTTGTAGGCTCCGTATCTGGTGCAGCTCCTGAAGCTTCAAAGGCTGCCCCTGCTAAAAAAGCAGGTCAAACCGATATGAACTTCGAAGACCTTTTGGTTAGCGGTCAATATCACTTCTCGGATGAAGCAGTGACCACCGTTGAAGAAGATAAAGTTTTAAACAGTCTGATTGGCGTGCGCGGTGACTTTAAAGACCGCATGAAACAATCGGCAACTTTGGGTGAGGTTGAATCCAAATGAGTTTAAGATTAGTTCTTGAAGATAAAAATGGGAATGTGTTTCGTCAGATTCCTTTGAATCAGAAGAAAGCTCAATTGATTCACCGCCAGGACACCAAACGTCTTGAGGTCGTGAACAATACGGACGGTCTTATTCAAAGTAAGATTTCGTTTTCAACAATTGCGGATCTTGATTTCGATCAAATGGGCACTTCTAAAGTAGCGATCGGCAACTACGGTTCACTTCGTCTAGTAAATGAAGTGGGCACCGTTCCAGCCGATGGCTTCATTAAAGAAGAAGGAACTAGTGACGTTCGCAAGTCATTAGTAGCTTCATTGATTCTGCTTTTAATGTTCATGTCAGTTTTGATGTTTGCTCCTCGCGAGTCGGCAAAAATTGAAGAACAACTTAAACAGCAAGTCGTAAAGATCGTAAAACACGTTGAACAACGAATCAAAACCGTTGCGCCAACAACAATGTCCGATGTGACTGCTACAACGACGCCAACTAAGAAAAATGCCGAAATGGTAAAACGCGCAGGTGCTTTATCAGTTTTGGGTAGCTTAAAAGCGGGTAAAAATCGCGGCGGCTTAAATCTTGGTGCAGTAAATACAACTGCGGGCGCGGGGCTTGGTGGTACGGGCGGCAGTGGTGGTGTGCAAACTTCACTTTATGGCAAAGGTATTAATTCAGCTCCTCTAGGACCCGGCCAAAATATTTCAGGCGGCGGTGGCTACGGAACAAAAGGCAAAGGCGGAGGCCAAGCAGGCTACGGCAGTCTATCACTAGTTGGTTCTGCTGGTGGTGCTCCAGTGCCATTGGGCGCGGAAGCTGAAGTTGCGGCAGGGCTAGATCGTTCAGCGATCGATGAAGTGATTCGTCGTAACTTGGGCCAAGTTCGTTTTTGTTACGAACAAGCTTTGCAAGGAAACGCGGGTCTAAATGGTCGCGTGGCTATGGGCTTCACGATTGGTGGGGACGGTCTGGTGAAATCAGCATCGGTTGAGAACTCTTCAATGGCCAATAAGGGCGTTGAGGATTGCATCACGATGCGCTTAAAAACATGGAAATTCCCGCTGCCTCAAGGCGGCGTTGATGTGAAAGTTACTTATCCGTTTGTACTACGCAGACAAGGACAGGGGTAATCAATGAAACTATTTATCGCTTTAATCGCTAGTTTATTTTTTGTATCAGCATGTAGCACGGAACAGAATCCTCTTGCTGGAGTTTCTGATAAAGTAAACGAAGGTAAGCCACCGGGACCGAATAAGCCCATTGAAGAAGAACCATTGAGCAAAAGCAATTTGCAAATTGATGCTCCACCGCAGGTTAATGCTGAGGTTGATAGTGAAGTAAAATTTAAAATTACTGGTCGAGTTTTGGCTCCAGGAATGCAGTTTGTGTTGGAGCTTGATAATTTAGAAGCTTTTCCTGGTGCGACTTTCGATGCAGCAACTGGTGACTTTACTTGGACTCCAACTAAATCTTCCATCGGTACGCAGATTTCAGCGCTGTTATACTTAAATGTTACAATTTCTAACGTTGTAGCTCCAGGACACATTAGCACTTCGGAAGTAAAAGCGATTCCGATTGTATTGATGAATAAATTTGTAAAACCAACTATCAAATCGGTCTCAGGATATTCCGAGGTCATCGGTGGTTCGGCTTACAGATTCGCCTTCGCATTGAAAAATAGAGATGCTGCCAATAAAGACGATATTTCGATTGTCGGCCAATCATGCGGCGCTAATGTCCGAACATTAACTTCATATATGAGTCTGGTTCCATCGAGCGTTAAAGATATTGGCAATGGTGAGTATACTGGTGAAGTGACTTTGGATTTATGGAACGCGGAGAATTTGACTGCAGGTCAATATTGCATTGCTTTGGCGGCAACGACCTCTCAAGGCAAAATTTCGGACATATATAAATTGACTGTCAACTATCTACCAAAAGTTCTAAGCGCCTATTCGACATTGTCGAAAGATGTTGAAATGGTTGTAGGCGACTATCAAAAATATACATTCTCTATTTATGATCCATCCGGAACCGGAGAGATGACGGTTTTAAATGTAGATGATATCTCTAAAGACCTTCCCGGAACTACTATCAACTGTGCTGTAGACTCATACAATAAGAGCATGGTTTATTGCGAGGCACTTTTAGATGCGCGCACCGCGGTTCCTGGAAAAGTACGAGCAAAAATTGAAGTTAGAACTACTAGATCGAAACAAACTGTAAAATCCTCACACATTTTAACAGTTAACGTGAAGGCGGCGACACCATGATTATTCGAAACAACTCTCTTAAGGCATTTGGTCTTATTTTATCTCTTGTCGTTTCCTCAGCGGCATCGGCGCAAGTAGAACAAGAGTTGGATAATTTCGGCGGCAATGCGGCTTTGTATGAAAAAGCCCGCGCTCTTAATCCCGAGATTGATAACAACGTCGTGCAAAATCGTTTTGTAGACCGCACGAATCGCGTTGAAATTGCGCCTGAGTTTTCAGGAATTTCAAATGGTGGTGATGCTTATAACCGTACAACAAATGCGGGTCTAAACGTTCACTATCATATCAATCCATCGTTCAGCGTTGGGGCTAAGTACAATTACTCGTTCAACCAATTGACTCCAGAAGGTGCATCAATGGTTAAGCGTGCGGATCAAGCGGCGACTGCTAACCCGAAAGATCCCAATTTCTTGTACCCAGAAATCATTTATCAAAAATCGGAGATACTAGGTTTCTTAAACTGGTATCCAATCGTTGGTAAATTGAGCTTCGGTAAATACGGTGTCGCACACTTTGATACGTATTTAACTGCGGGTTACGGCACGATGGAGCTTTCTAATGGCAGCTCTCCAGTGGCTTCGTTGGGTGTGGGAATGGGTTTTTGGATCAATCGCCACCTGACAACACGTTTTGAATATCGTGGTGAACAATATACGGCAGACTATTATCGCCAAACTGAAACTATGACAACAGGGGTAGCCTCTGTTCAAATGGGTTGGATGTTATGATGAAATCTAAAATCATTCTGTTCAGCACTTGCTTGCTTGTGACCCAAGCAGCTTTTGCTGAAGACGATCTTATGGATATTCTGGAGGGCAAGTCAGCAGCACATGCGGCGCCTTACGTTGAGAATGAAGAAATTCAAAAACTTAAAAAAGTAATTCAACCTGCAACTGCGGAACAAAATATCTTTTTCCAATTCTTAAGTGAAAAGAGTTATGAAAAAGCTTTATTCCAATGGTCCGCAGCCTACGGCTCGCACAGTTTTTCACAAGCTCCAACTGGAAAAGCTTTGGGTGCGTGGTTGGGTTATAAAAATGGTCTACGCATCAGTTCTGTTGAAGATTTGATTGCGATTTCTGAGCCGCAAAAAATCGATAACACGATTATTTCTTTGTGGAAAGAAAGCCTCACTGGCGACGATAACATTTGGAGCCTGGTTCAAGGTTCTTGGAATCCATACTGGACAACTGTATTTGGCGAAAAAGCTGAAATGGCAGTCCTGATGCAAAAAAGTTATGTCGATGCAGATATTGCTGCCCTAACTGATTTGATCAAAAGAACCACTCCTGATTCTAAGGAAAGAGCTTTGTTGCAATGGCAGCTGGTTCTGAACTTAGGTATCAAAGGTGACGCTTCAAAAGCGGCTCAAGTGTTAGCGCATTTGATGAAACTTCCGAATAACCCCATTGATAAAGATTTGATGACGCTGACAGCGGGTCGCCTGCTTTACCAAAATGGTTTCTTGGATGCTTCAGCTAAGTACTACAAAACGATTTCTAAAAAATCGGATTACTGGTTCATGGCACAAGAAGAACTTGCTTGGTCGTACATGAGAAAAGGTGAACCGCAAAATGCTTTGTCGATCACAAAATCTCTAACCTTCCCGCAATTCAAAGGTTGGGTAGGGATTGAGTCTCACTTGTTGGGAGCTTTCACCAGCTTGAAAGTTTGTGATTATCCAGGCGTTATGAGCATCATGAAGTCCCTTAAAGGACAATATGGTGAACACTTAGTTTCCTTAGAAAAACTAACTGCAGATCCGCACCAAAAACCGGTTGAGAACTTGATCAATGCTTTGGCTAAAGGACCGCAATCTGTAGCGAAGTTAGGAAAAGATGCTCACTTGATTCCAATGACGGCATCCCGCGATGAAGTCCTAACGTTGTTAGTGAAAAAACAAAATGCATTGCTGGCGGAAGCAAAAACGGCCGAACAGCTTTACGGACGTTCTTTGACGTTTGGAAATCTGCAAGGTCAATTTGAAACTTTGAAAAGCCAGATCGCTACACGCGCGCAAATGAGCGAAGGTGCGAGTTATCAACGAGTTCAAGCTCTAGCTAAAAGCGAACTTGAAGATTCAAAACAAGTTCTGCAACGTCTGCGCATTGTTGAAGTTGAAATGATTCAGCAAGTGGATTCATCAGCGAAGTTATTAAAAAATGCTGGAATGAGTGAAGTTCGCAAGGGTACTACTGGTTCTACGGATAAATTTGCAATGAATTTTTCTAACAGCAACGAACTTTGGTTTGATGAACTTTCAAACTTTAAAGTCGATGTTAAAAAGGGCTGCGCTAAACCCGTAGCAAAGGAGTAAATGATGAATAGCTTACTTAAAGTATTCACGGGCTTCTTAATTTTGAGTTCGATTGCGGCCTGCAGTCGCTCGTCGGAAAACCTGTTAACTCCCGCGCCTTATCAGCCGGAAGGTGAAGTTGTCGAGAAACCAAAGGACCTTCAGTATTTCCGTCCTATGGTTGATATTCTTTTCGTTATCGATAACTCCGCCAGTATGGATGATCCCCAAGAAAACCTAAAAGCAAATGCGTATAGATTCGCAGATGCTTTGTCTAAAATAGCAATTTTGGATTATCACGTGGGAGTTATCACGACAGACATGTCGGACTGTCGTACAGATTGTGGAATTCTTCAAGGACGTCCCAATTTTGTTGAAAAGACTACGCCAGATATAGTTCAAGTTTTGTCTGATAAAATGATTGTAGGATTGCGTGGTTCTGCTTCCGAGATGATGTTTACTCCGGTGATATCAGCTTTGTCGCCACGACTTGGAAACAATGAAAATAAAGGTTTTTACCGCGATGACGCTTTTCTTGCGGTGATCATCATCACCGACGCTAAAGAGCAATCTTCGGTAGATCCCAAAGCGTTCTACGATTTCTTAGTTCAGAAAAAAGGCGATGAAAGAAAAGTTCTTTCTTACGGTGTGATTCGAAAATTGGTCGAAGAGAGTATCTGCACAGGGCAAGAGCCTTTGGATGATAAGCTTGAGAACTTTTTTGACATGGTCGTAACTGGTGGCGCTGGACAACCCAATGTGTTGAGCTTGTGCGATCCTGACTGGGGATTAAAACTTGCAGAATTTGCCAAAGACATCGTTAAGCGTTCAACTGGCAGCGTGAAGTTACAGGTTATTCCAAAACGCGAATCCATTCGCGTAGCATACGGAACCCAAGAAATTCCGAATCACGTGAAATACGGTTGGACCTATCGGGCGTCATCAAACACCATCGAGCTAGGTCCCAACATCATTTGGACCGCTCAACCACCCGGTACCACGTTAAGTATAAATTACGACCTACTAGGAAACTTCTAAGAGGCGGGCGGATGAAAACCGCCCTTGTCCCGGGTTTGGGAGTTGAGTTAGGCTCTAATATGCCTATATTTGAGTATAGGCTTTTCTCTGGGTGAAATTCTGCTCCCTTGGTGTTCTGAAATGTGTTAGAACGCCTTGTCATGAAACTTACTGATCTCGATTTTTTATATCCGGAAGAGCTTATTGCGACTTCTCCTCAGCGTCCTTCGCGGGTGATGTGGGTTGATGCGCTTGCGGGGCCTTCTGAGATCTCGCTTTCGCAACTTATCGATAAAATTCCGGCTGGTGATTTGTTGGTTCTCAATAATACGCGCGTTTTGAAACGTCGGGTGTTTTCTGGGGATGTTGAGATTTTGTTTTTAAAGCAAATCAACGAAACGCAGTGGGAAGTTTTGTTTCCTTCTAAAAAATATAAATTGGGTGCGAGCTTGGAATTGCCTTTAGGGATTTCTATGAAGCTTGTGCAAAAAGGTCGTCCGCAAGTGGTTGAGCTTAGCCAAGTTGTTGATGAAACCTATTTCCAACAAGTGGCTGAATTGCCATTGCCACCTTATATTCAAAAAGCTCGGGAGGAACGTCACACCGTTCAAGCGGATGAATCTTGGTATCAAACAGCTTGGGCGCAAAAGCCGGGGAGCTTTGCGGCTCCTACTGCAAGCCTTCATTTTTCTGGTGATGATTTAGCTAAACTTAAATCTCGTGGTGTACGTATTGCGGAATTAACTCTGCACGTGGGTCTTGGAACTTTTTTGCCGGTAACCGCTGATGATTTAGATCAACACGAAATGCATGAAGAGTATGTCGAAGTTTCGGCAGACACTTGGCATTTGGTTCAAGAAACTAAAAAACTTGGTCATCAAGTTTGGTCTTTAGGTACGACAACCACGCGCTCACTTGAAAGTACCGCTTTAGGTTTGCTTTCAGGTTCGGCGCAATCTGGTTTTTCTGGATTTTCAAAATTATTAATACAACCGGGATATAACTTTAAGGTAGTGGATGTTTTATTAACGAACTTCCATCAACCACAGTCGACTTTGTTAGCACTGGTTTCGGCATTTTCCTCTTTGGAAAATGTTAAGGCTTGTTATTCATGGGCGATTGAGAGAAAGTTCCGGCTCTTTTCTTACGGCGATCTATCTGTTTGGGCAGGTCGCACTTCGGATATTTCGAAGTAGCTGTATACACTTGGCAAGTCGCTTCGGTTCCACCGGGGTCGGCGGTAATTAGCTTCAGCACAGTCTGAGGCAGGAGAAAATATGTTAGATGGAAATTCGTCATCAACGATGGCTCAAGGTGACTTTAAAGTTCACAAAACTGAAGGCAACGCGCGCCGAGCGACGTTGATGACTGCACACGGTCCTGTGCAAACTCCGGTCTTTATGGCAGTGGGAACAAAAGCGACTGTTAAAGCCATGACTCCTGAAGAGTTAAAAGATTGTGGCACTCAAGTTGTCCTAGGCAACACCTATCATTTGCATTTACGTCCTGGCGAAAAAACGATCAAGACAATGGGTGGCTTGCATAAATTTATGAACTGGCATGGTCCGATTTTAACGGACTCTGGTGGCTTCCAAGTATTCTCTTTATCTGGTCTACGCAAAATGTCTGAAGAGGGTGTGGAGTTCCGTTCGCATCTTGATGGCGCTAAATATTTTATTTCTCCCGAAAAGAGCATGGAGATCCAAATGGATCTTGGCTCTGACATCATCATGGCCTTCGACGAATGCTTGCAATATCCAGCAACCGATGAAGATATCGAACGCTCTATGGCGTTGACGTATCGTTGGTTGGTGCGTTCAAAAGCGGCGATGACTCGTAAAGAAAGTCTGCTTTTTGGTATCGTTCAAGGTGGTTTGAGCCTTAAGCATCGCTTGAAAAGTTTAGAGCAAGTGACGTCAGTTGATTTGCCTGGTTACGCGTTAGGCGGATTCAGCGTGGGTGAGCCGATTCACTTGATGCATGAGTTATTGCCACACGTAGCGCCGAAAATGCCTGCGAATAAGCCTCGCTATTTGATGGGTGTGGGAACGCCAACGGATCTGATTATTGCTATAGATTCAGGCATCGACATGTTTGACTGCGTCATTCCAACTCGCGTTGCGCGTAATGGAACGATCTATACTTGGCAGGGCAAAGTCTCTATCAAGCGCAGTGAATACAAAGAAGATCCATCACCGCTAGATCCAGAATGTGACTGTTATACGTGCACCAATTATACAAAGGCTTACCTTCGCCATCTGTTCTTGAGTGGTGAAATTTTAAGCTCTCGTCTGAACACAATTCACAATATTCATTTCTATATGAAGTTGATGGAAAAAGCCCGCAAAGCGATCGAAGAAGGACGTTGGGCAGAGTTCCGCGATGACTGTTTGACACGATTCGTAAAGAAAGAACGCACGACTTAAATATTGATTCTTACTGGTAAAGATGGTGAATTTTAGTGTCTTCGCTCAGGACCCGTGGTCTTGGGCGCACCCATCTTTGGAGGAATCATGTTAGGACTTCTTGTATCAACGGCACAGGCTCAAACAGCAACTGGTGGTCAACCATCGGCATTCGAGATGTTTGTTCCATTCATCTTCATTTTCGTTATTTTCTATTTCCTCATCATTCGCCCACAATCTAAACGTCAAAAAGATCATCAGAAATTTTTGGCTGAAGTTAAACGTGGCGACGAAGTTGTAACTTCATCAGGCATCTTGGGCCGTGTTGAAGGTATCAACGACCAATTCGTAACATTAGAAATTGCTGACGGAGTAAAAGTTAAAATGCTTCGCAGTCAAATCGCAACATCTCAGAAAGCAGCAACAGCAGAGGAAAAGAAATAATGGAAGGACTTCGTTGGAGATCTATTCTCGCAGTATTAGGCGTCGCCGCAGCGCTCGTCATGGTGGTTCCAAATGTGGTTCACTTCGGTGAAAACACTTGGTGGCCGACAAAAGCTAAATTGAACTACGGCCTTGATATTCAAGGTGGTGTGCATTTAGTTATGGGCGTTGATATCGATGGCGTGATGAAAGAAAGCACGGGTCGTTTGATCGCTTCTATGAAATCTGAAATGGCAAAAGAAACTATTGCTGTGACAGATGTTAAATCTGAAAACCCACAAATTGGTGAAATTCAGATCCTTGTAGCAAACGCTGCAGATAAAGCTAAAGTTGAAAAATACATCACTGAAAAACACGGAACAGTTCTACAAGTTATCAGCGCGACTGATGCAGTAGTAACGGTTCGTTATTTCGATGCTTACGTATTGGAATACAAAAACCGTGTTATTCAACAAGCTATCGAAACGATTCGTAATCGTATCGATGAGTTCGGGGTTGCAGAACCTTCGATCTCTCAGCAAGGTGCAAACCGTATCTTGATCCAATTGCCAGGTATGGCCGATGCGGAAAAAGCAAAACAGTTGATCAATACAACTGCAAAGCTTGATTTCATGATCGTGACTCACGATGTACCACAAGATAAATTGATGGCGTTGATTGCGGATGCTGAAAAAGCTGGCAATTACTCTTTGACGACTCTTAAGTACAACGAATACGTGACGAAATTGAATGAAGATTTGAAAGGCAAAATTCCGGAAAAAACGGTTGTTTACTTTGAAAAATCTGAAAACGCGACTTCAATGGAAGCAGGCGCGATGCCTTACCTTCTTAAAACTGACACTGATCTTGGTGGCGGTTCTTTGGATGACGCTTTTGTTGGTTACGACCAATACGGTTCACCACAAGTTTCTTTGGTGTTCAACTCTGCAGGCGCGCAAAAGTTTGCTGATTTGACTGGAAACAACGTTGGTAAACAAATGGCCATCGTTCTTGATAAAATCGTTAAATCTGCGCCAAGCGTACGTGATCGTATCTCTGGTGGTAACGCGGTTATCACTTTAGGTGGTGGTCGTGACCGTAACAAAATGATGGAAGAATCAAAAATGATTTCGACTTCATTGCGTGCGGGTGCTTTGCCAGCATCACTTGAGCAACTTGAAGAGCGTCGTATCGGACCTTCTTTGGGTGCGGATGCGATTGATAAAGCTAAACTTGGTTCTTACGTAGGTGCATTGATCATCATCATCTTCATGATGGTTTACTATCGTATGATGGGTGTGGTTGCCAGTGTGTCTTTGGCGCTCAATATCCTGTGTGTATTTGCTTTGTTGTCAGCTTTCGGTGCGACTTTAACTTTGCCGGGTATTGCGGGTATCGCATTGACGGTGGGTTTTGCGGTCGATGCGAACGTTTTGATTAACGAACGGATTAAGGATGAGTTGCGACACGGGCATGGCATTATGGTAGCCGTTAAAGAAGGTTATGCAAATGCGATGTCAGCGATCATCGATGCCAACATCACGACCGGTGCTACAGCCGTAGTTCTTTGGTACTTCGGTACGGGTCCAGTGCGTGGTTTCGCGGTGACTCTATTGTTGGGTATCGTGAGCTCGATGTTTGCGAACGTATTCGTATCAAAAGTAATCGTTGATACAATGGTTCAGAAATTTAAATTTAAGAAAATTTCGGTGTAATGAATATGAAAACTACTATTTCTTCTAATCAAGAATCTTATGGCCGTTTTGATTTCGTCGGTAAAGCTTGGCTTTTCGGCGGTGTCTCTTTGGTCCTTACAGTTGTTTCTCTTATCTACTTGGCAATTCATGGTATCAACTACGGTATCGACTTTAAGGGTGGTACTGAGATTCAAGTGAAGTTTGCTCAAGGTACGACGATCGATGACGTTCGTGGTTCAATCACAAAATTGAATTTGGGCGACGTGGGTGTGCAATCTATCGGTGAAGGCAATGAGTACATCATTCGCTTCCAAGGTCGCGCAGGTGCAACGGATAAAGAAACCAATGAAATTTTAAATAAAGACATCGGTGTTATTCGTGAAGCGATCGCGAAAGATTTCGCAGCGGCAAATCCTGAAATTCGTCGTGTGGATACTGTTGGTCCGCAAGTTGGTTCAGAATTGAAACGTAACGGATTGCTTGCGGTATTCTATTGCTTGCTTGTGATCTTGATCTACGTGGCATTGCGATTTGACTACAAATTTGCTCCGGGCGCGGTTCTTTGCTTATTCCATGATGCGGTGATCACTTTAGCGGTGTTCGTATTTGTGGGTAAAGAAGTGAATGTATCTATCTTGGCTGCGATCATGACCCTGATTGGTTTCTCTCTGAATGACACCATCGTGGTATTTGACCGTATTCGTGAAATCGATACGAATTATCACAGCAAAGGCTTTAGCTTTATTATCAATAAATCTATCAACGAAATGTTGATCCGTACTTTGATCACGTCAGGTACAACATTCATTTCAGCGCTTTGCTTGTACATTTTTGCTGATGGTACGGTTGAAGACATTGCGTTCTCTATGTGTATCGGTATCTTCTTCGGTACTTACTCTTCTATCTACGTAGCAGCTCCGCTGGTACTTTTGATGGAAAAACTAGGTGCTAAACAGCCTAAAACTGCGAAAGCTTAAGGACTGAATGAATCCTCTATGGAAGCCGCGTGAATCTTTAGTTGATGTCCCTGCTCCTTCAAATGTTGAAGGCGGGCAGTGGCCGTCGATGATCGGAAAGATTCTGGCGGCGAGGGGATTCCAAGAGGCCGATAAGGTCGATAAACTTTTGTTTCCAAAGCTAGGGGATCTTAAGGATCCTCTTCTGCTTAAAGGCATGGCGCAAGCACTTGAACGTTTGGGCCAAGCTTATCTCAATAAAGAAAAAATCTGCATTTATGCTGACTTTGACTTAGATGGAACTTCTGGTCTGGCTCTTCTTAAAAAAGGACTGCTAGCTTTAGGTTTTCCAGAGGTCTTGCACTATCAACCAAAACGTTTGTCGGAAGGTTACGGATTCCATGCTTCGGCAGTGGAAGAACTTCACAAGCAAGGTGTAAGTCTGATCATAACTGTGGATGTCGGAATTACTGCCAATGCGGCAGTGGCTCGCGCCAATGAACTCGGTGTGAATGTGATTTTAACAGATCACCATTTGCCAGCGGGTGCATTGCCGGAAGCCTACGTGATCGTAAATCCCAACCAAGGAACTTGCGATTCAGGTCTAGGTTATTTGTGTGGGGCGGGAGTTGCGTTTTACCTCTTAAGAGGGTTAAAGCGGTACTTCCAAGACCATGCGGATCTGCCGAAAAGTAACTGGGATCTTAAAGAGGTTTTAGATTACTTTGCGATTGCGACCCTGACGGACATGGTTCCGTTGGTTGACGACAATCGCGTACTAGTTAAACACGGACTTTTAAAGCTAGCGGAAACTAAAAGCGCAGGCCTTAAAGCCTTACTTGAAGAGTTAGCTTTAACCGGCCGTCCTTTAACAAGTCAGGACGTGGCCATTCGTTTTGCGCCTAAGTTGAATGCTTTGTCGCGAATGGAATCCGGCACTTTGCCTATTGATATATTCCTAGTTGAAGACGCTTTAAAAGCACAAGACATGGTCGTAAACGTTCTTAAGAACAATTCGACCCGTGTGCAATTGCAAAGCGATGCCGATGCCGAAGCTAAAGAACTACTTAAAGACTGGCCTTATAAGGACTTTGTTTTCGTAGCTTCTAAGACTTTCCATCGTGGGGTCGTGGGACTGATTGCGACGAAGCTTACCCAGATTTTCAATAAGCCAGCATTTGTCGGTTCAATCGGCGATGATGGTATGATTGTCGGCAGTGCGCGACTTCCGCAAGGCCAAGAAGCTTGTCTAGTGCAAGCGATGGGTTCGGCTGAAGAATTGCTGAATCGGTTCGGTGGACATTCAGCGGCGGCTGGTTTTGAAATTGCCGAAGGCAAAGTTCCAGGCTTTATCGAGCGTTTGGATCAGCATTTTTCCGAACTTCGTGAAAAGCCTAAGCCCATTGAAATCTATTACGATGTTGAAGCAAAACTTCCAGAAGTCAGCGCAGGCCTCATGAAATGGTACGATTTTGTTGGACCATTCGGGGCGGGTTTTGCCACTCCTTTAATTCATTTTTCAAATGTTCACGTGCAATCTAAACGGGACCTTAAAGGCGGGCATTTGCGTTTGAAGCTTGTTGATCAAGATGGTCAGCATTCTTCGGAAGCTTTATTGTTCACGCCGACGCCTCGACAAATTGAAACCATCCAAGATGTTCCCGGCAATTACCATATTCTAGGGGAGCTGCAGTGGAACTATTTTGCCGGTCAAAAGACCGTGCAAATTCTGATTCGTGACATAAAGGTCGCCACATGACAGGTCATAAAGGGCACATCAGAAAAAAGGTCGTTGTCTTGCTTTCAGCAGGATTAGATTCGACGGTGAATGCCTTTGAAGTTATCAAGCACGGCCGAGAAATAGCTTTAGCTTTGACCTTTAACTATGGGCAAAGAGCGGCCGCTAAAGAAATCGAATGTGCGGCAAAACTCGCAGCGCATTTAAAAGTACCACATAAAGTAGTCGAGCTGCCTTGGTTTAAAGACTTTAACAAGTCGTCGTTACTGGTTGAATCTGAAAAGGTTCCGACAGGTAGCGAAGTTCAAATTGATAATAAAGAAAAATCCATAGAATCCGCAAAGTCCGTTTGGGTTCCCAATCGTAATGGGATCTTTATTAATATCGCGGCCGCTTATGCAGAAGCTTTAGGCGCTGATGCCGTGATTCCTGGATTTAATGTCGAGGAAGCAGCGACTTTCCCGGATAATTCGAAAGAATTCCTGGATGCTTCCAGCAAAGCCCTTTGGTTTTCAACATCTACGCATGTGACAGCTGGTTGTTACACCGCTCATTTAGCTAAGCCTGATATCGTTCGTTTAGGGCAAGGACTTAAAGTGCCTTGGGAGCTTATTTGGCCTTGTTATTTCTCGGGCGAAAAATGGTGCGGGCAGTGTGAATCTTGCCTTCGTTCAAAGCGCGCCTTTAAATCGGCGAACATTCCCGTTGATCATCTCTATAAGGAGTAGGTCGTGAAAAGCCTCTTTATTGAAAAAATCCAAGCTTACGATGGAACGCAGTTGCGTTCTTTATACGCATACCTAGACCATAAGGTTTTAGGTCCTTCGGTTGTTTCTTGGGTCGGCCCGTGTTCGATTTCCTTTGATCACATGGTGGATGGTGAAGATCTTTTAGAAGGTGCGGAAATCCGTGGCGATGAGATGCTGCATTTTATCATCGAGATCTTTGATCGCGATTTATTCTCGGGTGTGGCTTTGCAGCGTTTGTTTGCAGCGATTGCGCGGGACTACTTGGCTGAAAAGTCAGGTAAAGAGATTTTGCGTGAAGGTGATGACCTTTACTTTAACAAAGGTAAGCTAAGTATTAGTATCGCGACAAAATCCCCGGTATCGGTGATGGTTCATTTCGCCATGAATGTAGTCAACGAAGGCACGCCCGTTCAGACTTCATCGCTGAATGATCTCCGTCTCAATCCGAGACAAGTAGCCACCGACCTCATGACACTATTAATGGAAGAGTATAATTCAATAGTAGTGGCTACCCAAAAAGTCCGCCCCGTTTCTTAGGGTGGCTTCAAATCGTTCTTATCCACGATTCTTCCGCATTCATTTAAAACTATATGAGTTCAAAGACGCTGTGAAATCGGTTTTGTTCAAATAGTCGACTGTTGATCAAAATTTGGCATTTTTGGTTTTTGGGGTTTTTCGTATCAGGGTGATACGCAGAGGTGCCCTTATATTGATTATGAGATTATCTCCCGTGGCACATCTCTTGAGTAAGTATACCTGTGAGACGTTAAAACGAATTTAAATGATGAAGGAGAAAATCATGAAAACGACACTTTTGAAGGTAGTATTCGCAGTAGGTGCTTTGTTCGCGTTGGCAAACTGTTCTAAGAGTTCAGACAGTGCATCAGCATATGGTAATTGCCAAGCTGGTCAAGTTTATACGCAACAAGGTTGTTTATCATCCATGCAGTGTGGTGGTACAGGTGGTTGGAATGGTAATCAGTGTTTACCGATGATCAATCAAGGCATCAACCAAGGTGTGAATGGTCAAGTTTGTACTCAAATTGGTCCATTGCCAGTAGGCGCTTGTTCGGGATTGCCACAGTTTACTCCGCAATATCCAAACTACGGCTTCTATCAAGGCAACTGTTATCCAGCGATCAATCAAGGCTATAACACAGGTTATAACCAAGGTTACAACACTGGTTACAATCAGTGCCCAGTTAATTCTATGAACACTGGTGGTTGGATGTAGTACCAGTTGGCGGGATTGACCTAGTCAATTCTCCTTCACTGGGAATTCCCGTTAATTAAGGGCCTCGCCTGAGGCCCTTATATAAAGAGGGAATAGTTACGCGGAATAAATTAGTGATGCATGCCTTCGTGACCGGTGCCGCTGCTCAATTTGAGAGGTAGCTTATAGGTCGCAATATTGCCCACGGCTTTTTCGCGAATGGCCTTTACGATAAAGTTTCCTTTTTTCATTGAGTACTTTTCAGAAGGTATACAGTGAAAATGATTTGTTTCCATGACCGTACATTTAAAGGGAATCGATTTCCCACCATCTTTATGTGTCACTTCGACACTAGAGTCCTTTGCTGTTGGATTCTTAAATTCCATATCTAATAAATAAATATGCACACTTTGATCTTTGCTCAACACCAGTTCGGTGTGGAAGGCTCCTGGCATTTGTAAGTACCCTTGGTTCGGTCCCGGTTTGTCATCACCGTGAGCTGCGGCAAACAAGGGGAGCAACACTAGTCCAATAAGTGAAATCATTTTCATATTTAAAATCTCCTTAATTCTAGCTTTAGGAGCCGGGCGCCCCTTTTGTGACAAAAAATAAAAAATATATTTTTGTCTCGACCCCTTGGATTATACCCCCAGGGGGTATATAAAGAAAGTAAGAAAGAGGTGCGCCCATGAAAGAAATCGGCAAACATCCAGACCATAGTATCCACAAAAAACGCCTTCAGCGGGTCAAGGGTCAAATCGAAGGGATCTCGAAAATGATCGATGATCGTCGTTATTGTCCCGATATCGTGATTCAACTGCGAGCTGCCGCGAAAGCCTTAGCCGCCGTGGAAGCCGAAATCATCAACACCCATATTGAGGGCTGCGTGCATACGGCAATCAAATCTAAGAACGAAAAAGAAATCACGAAGAAGATTTCTGAGATTATGGACTTGATTCAAAAATAAAACCGAGATTTTGGAAAGTAAGAGGAATTTATGGAAAAGGAAAAAACAGAGTTAGACCTGCAATTACTGGGAATGACTTGCGTGAATTGCGCAGGAAAAATTGAAAAAACCTTAAACTCAATTAAGGATGTTTCGGCCACAGTGAATTTTGCGACTGAAAAAGCCCATGTGGAAATTGCGGGCGGGACCGTTGACACTGCAGCCATTATTCAGGCTATCCAAGGTGTTGGATATCAAGCTTTTGAGATATCAGATCAAGTCGACAATCAAGAGTTCAAAAAGAAAGCGCAAGCTGAATATCAAAAGGACCTTCGTCATTTTGTGATTTCCGCTCTGTTAACCTTGCCTTTTCTTGTTGAAATGCTCTTGATGTTAAAAGGCGATCATCAGGAATTTATTCCCCGAGGAGTTCAATGGGCGCTAGCAACCCCCGTGCAGTTTTGGTTGGGTTGGCGTTTTTATCGTGGGTCCTTTTTTGCATTGCGGGCAAAATCCGCGAATATGGATGTCTTAATCGCACTGGGCACCAGTATGGCTTATATCTTAAGCGTCGTGGTCATATTATTTGGTTGGGAACACAGTCACGTTTATTTTGAAGCCAGCACCGCCGTCATCACTTTGATTCTTTTAGGTAAACTTTTAGAATCGCGCGCTAAGGGAAAAACTTCGGAAGCCGTGGAAAGTTTAATGCGCCTACAGCCGCAAAGCGCGTTTAAAGAAACTCCTCAAGGATTAATTGAAGTTCCTGTGTCAGAGCTGCGATTAAAAGACGTGGTCCTTGTAAAAAACGGGGAGTCATTTCCGGTTGATGGAGTTGTCTTAGAAGGAACCTCGAGTGTTGATGAATCGATGCTGACCGGGGAGAGTATTCCGGTGACAAAATCAAAAGGTGATCACGTCTTTGCTGCCACACTAAATCAAGAAGGTGCCCTGCGCGTGCAAGCCACCAGTGTAGGTGGGCAGACTCAGCTAGCCCAGATTGTGAAAATCGTCACGGCAGCGCAAGGTTCCAAAGCGCCCATTCAAAAAATGGCCGATCGTATTTCTGCGGTCTTCGTGCCAGTTGTTGTGGCAATCAGTTTTTTGACTTTTGTGGCCACATGGATCGTGACAAATGATTTTAGCTTGGCGTTTATTTCCTCGGTGTCTGTTTTAGTTATCGCATGTCCTTGTGCTTTGGGTTTGGCAACACCAACTGCTGTAGTGGTAGGTATTGGTAAGGCCGCCCAACTGGGAATTTTATTCCGTGACGCCAAGGCCTTAGAACTAGCCGAAAAAATCGATGTTTTGGTTTTAGATAAAACGGGCACGATTACAGAAGGAAAACCGCAGGTCGCGGAACTTCATACTCTTGGAAAAAGTGATGCCGATATTTTAAAAATTGCGGCAAGCCTTGAAAAGGGTTCGTCTCATCCGTTAGCTCACGCGATCCTAATGGCGGCAGAAAAGAAATCAGTATCAACGTTGTCCGTGCAAGATTTCAAATCCATCACTGGTGAAGGCGTACAGGGGCGAGTAGAAGGTGATAACTATTTAATTGGTCGCACCAAATGGATATCAGCGCAAATACCTTTAAATAATGATCTAGTGACGGCAATGGAGGCTAAAGGTCAGACTGTCGTGGTGTTAGCTAATTCCCGCGAAGTCCTGGCCTATTTTGGAATTGCAGATCAAGTGCGAGAAAGTTCGAAAGCGGCAATTGCTGTTCTGCGCGAGCGAGGCGTGCAGGTCATGATGTTGACCGGCGATAACGAAGGATCAGCACGCGAAATCGCCCGCCAAGTTGGTATTTCCGATTTCAAATTTCACGTGGGTCCTGCAGATAAAGCCAACGTAATCTTGGCTCAAAAACGCAAAGGCAAACGAGTCGCTATGGTAGGTGATGGAATCAACGATGCTCCAGCACTTGCGATGGCCGACGTGAGTTTCTCGATGGCATCAGGCACCAGCATCGCAATGGAATCAGCCGATGTGACACTAATGCACAATGATCTCAATTCTGTGGTACAGGCAATTGAGCTTTCAAGTTTAACCCTTAGAAAAATAAAACAGAATTTGTTCTTTGCATTTGTCTATAACGTCTTAGGTATTCCTTTAGCAGCATTCGGATTATTGAATCCCGTAATTGCAGGTGCAGCTATGGCTCTGAGCTCGGTGTCGGTGATTACGAATTCACTGCTACTGAAACGTCAGAAGCTCTAGTAGGGTATTGCGGAGCTGTGAAGTTCCGCAAGCCTTTTGGGAGCGCTCTAGAAATCGACTTCTGAGTTGTAGCGAACGTTTAAAATTAATTCGCCATTTTGCATTTGAGGAATGACCAGATAGGATTCTTGTTTGGTTTTGCATTGAACTAAGAATCCATTTGCATCAAACGAAGTCACTGCATACTGATTGCATTGCATTTTCTCTGCAAGTTCTGCGTGTAAATTGCGCGTTGATCCTTGCAAGAAAATCAAATCCGTCGTATCACCAGTTAAGACAATAATTCCCAATTGGTTCAATAAGGCCCCGTGAGGTAAAATTGAAATATTTAAATTAGCAATCTCTGCTTGTGAAGATCCCTGGCAGGCTAGAACACTTTTAAGCAAAATAGTCGCTAATTCTGAATCACTCTTGCCGATTTCCGGGGTTGCGCTGTTTCGGTCTTCATCCCAGTAAAGTTCTTCGTGCGTAAGGGTTACTTGTCCTACGCCGCACATTTGTTTGTTTTCAGATTGATTCACGAACTCAATTTTTAGTCCTCTTACCGCTGTTTCAAAATTGCTAGAAAGTTCTCCACCATTCCAGCAAAGATCTGGATTTGTATTACAGCCTTGGGCCCAATACGGCAAAAACTGCGCAAATTGCCAAACTTTAAGTTCGGCTTCACCACCACCGCTGCCTACGTGGCGAATCGCAAAAGAAGAAGTGCTCATCAATAGTAAGAAAAGAACTAGGAATGATTTCATTTTGAGTTTCCTTTTTCCGTCATTAAGTCAAAAAACTGCAGGCTTAAGCAATACAAAGAATCTTTAGGAATATCCGAAGTCGTATAAGGATCTAAAAAACGCAATGCCAAGGTCTGAATTTCGATCATCAGTTTTTCAACATCTCGTTTTGGCAATGCCAAGATAGTTGAAGAATTAAATCGGCGACTTCGATCATGAGTTTCAAGAGCTGCCACGCCTTTTTTCATCAGCTGGCTATGATACTGACGGATGGCCTCTGAAGGAACGGTGTCACCCAGGCGCGTGGAAGGATCCACGTTAAATACGCCATCTGCATCGGTACGTAAGAAGCCGATCTCGGTCAGACGTTTGATTGCGACCTTTAATGTCTTAACCGGGATTCCCAGGCTGGCCGCTGCGACCTTGATGTTTGAATACTTTTTAGCATCCATATCGATAAGCTCTAAAAAGGCCAAGTGGAACCATTCTGAAATGACCTGGAATTGATCGACACTCAAAGAATGATTTTGGGCATGTAAACGCGCCTTAACCCGCAATTGAGCAAGGGCACGGACTTCATCAGATTTCGCAAATTTCTCATCTAAGAGATCAATCCAATGCTGCTTTTGTTCCATCGTTAAACCAATGGTTTTTGAAATCTGACAAATTCGTCCTGAGGACAATTTCATCGTGCCTTTAAGGTAGTCCCCCAAGGAAGAAGCGCTGATCCCAATATCTCGGGCAAAAGCCCTTTGTGAATACAGGGGGCGACGTTGAATGCGGAGCTTAAGCTCGTTTTTAAGGTATTCCCGGTGGTCGGTGGCGTATTGAAAAGACATGGGCGTGTCTTCGCATTTTCTGGCGGTTCTTGTCAGCAAAAAACGAGGACAAAACGGTGTAAGGTGAATTTTATACTTTACCTTACACTTGCTTACAAAGTTTCGGGTCCGTCTAGTGACAACTAAAAGCAATTTATAGGAGCTTTTGAGGCCTGAGCAGCAAAATTCAAAAACAAAATAAGAGGAGTCTCTAGATGAAAAAAGCTATTTTAGCATTAAGCCTTTGTATGTCCTTGATGGCCTGTGAAGATACCGGTAAACCTCAAGATGTCCCTAAACCTGACAACAATACGGAGAGTGTAGGTCCGTATGATGTGACCTTTTCCGGGAAAGATCAGTCCTACACTCACTCGTTTAATATTTCCCCACACGATGACGAAGGAGCGGTAGATTATCACATTACCACGCCAGCAAGTGTTGATATTCAATTTGTGGACACGCGTTTACAAGTGGCGGGTTGTCCGGTTTCTTCGGTGAAGCACCAAGTTTATTGGTTGCAAGATGCCAATCAACCGTTGGTTCAGATGTTGAAAGTGGGCGAAACATTCCGCACGCGAGCAGGTATGAAAGGTATTTTTCGTCATTTCATTCGCGGATTGGGTGGTTGCAATTCGATGAGCTTAACTACAAATATCAAAGTTAAGCCGCAAATCGCGCGCACTTGCAATGGCACTCTAGAACCTGCAACTTGCCAGGTGATGGCTTATTGCCGTCAAAGTGGCACAAGCTATTATTCCGAAGTTGAAGTTTGGAAAGAAACCCGTGGATTGGTTCTGCGTAAGTTCATGAATCGCGGTGACGGCACACGTTCATTACAAGTGATGGCGGATGTAGCTAAGCTAGTACAAGGCAACATCACAAGCTACAACGACAGCTATGGCGATGCTTCACTAAGAATCGATGGTGTGACTCGAGCGGGTCAGTTTACTGGGGTTTCATCTAGTGAACGCTTGGATTGTGAACTATAAAGTGAAAAACAGGGCTGAGTCGGTCGACGACTTAGCCTTTTTCTTTTTGTTTGATATAGGCATCAAGCAACCAGATGCGCACATGTTTTAGATAATGATCTTTCATTCCAAAGAATACGAAATGATTTAAAAATGCCTCACCCGAAGCATCTTTTTCCGTGTAGTTGCAAGTGCCAATGATTTCAGGAATCACCAATTCATCTGGTCGCCAAAGGATAAATTCGCGGAATGCGCCAATGGTGATGCCACGATAATATTTTAAAACCAGTCCACCTTCAGAGATCTGGGTGATCTCAACAGGATTGGCTACCTTGATAGTGCCACCTTCAAGCAATTCGCTAAATTGAGTAACCGTCTTAGGTGTAAGAGCCGGCCATTGCACTAAAAGTTTGCGAACAAAATAGAGGCGATCCCAAGGGAAAAAGAAGACTTCTTTCGCCCAAGTTAATAACACCCGGATTTGTTCTGCGGTTTGTTTTTGATTCGTAAATACCGCGATGTCTGGTGCTTTGTCGGTGCCATTTTTTTTCTTACTGCGGTCAGCAAAGGCTTTGGTTAGCTGTTCGTATTTTTTAGCTCCATCTTCGTGGAAGATCTCTAAATTTGCGATCACCAAATCAAAGTGATTGGCGAGTTCGCGGCGATTCGGTGTTTCTTTGTCTTCAAGATCGACTAAAAGTTGCGCCACTGAAGTGTAGGCCTCAATCTTTACGTGATCAAATTTTTCTTCCAGTAAAAGCTTGAGGTCATTGGCTTTGGCGACGTCATCTTCACAGATAATAATGTGAAATGGAGCCCCTTGAGCATTTTGAAAGTGGTTCTGCTTGTGGGCCTTATTTTGCAAAATATGACGACGGATTTTCTGAACTTGTGCCAGGTCCGCACCTAAAAAGGCAAATTCGCAAAGGAACTCTTTGTCCGAAATTTCTTTGCACGAAATACAAGTCGCAAACAGGCCTCTTTTAGAATCGGTTTCGAAAAGACTGTCATAGTATTTTGCAACTTTACCAATTGTTATTTCGTGATTGTTAATCGTTCTAAAACCCCATTCGGTGATGGACTCAAAAGAAACTTCTTTCAGCATCTCAATGGTGGAATTTAGTTTCATCGTTGCCACGGTTGAAGCATTCTCTAGTGGATGGCGACCGGCCAGACCAAATTCTAAATGTTGCTTTAAAATCAATTTATCAAAGGGCTTAAAGATCACGTTATTGATGATGCCTTCTTCGGCAAGTTTGATGTCAAACTCAGGGCTATCAAAGGCGGTGAGAATTGCGGCCGTAGGTTCTTCTAGAGAACAGATTTTTTTGCGAATGAGGAATTCACGTAGGCGGCGAAGCATGCCCATGTTCTGCGTGCCCATGAATTCATTCTTAGCGACCACCAGGCGTAGGACATCTGTGTCAGTGCCTTCAACAGGTTCTGTCATATCCAACTCATGTCGGCGACCGGATTTCGCTAAAGCAAGCGGTCCCTCGATAAGTGTTAATTTGAGAAATTCGTGGAATTCGGCAAGGTTTAGAAAAAAGCGGACCGACAGTTTTGAGTCTATACTTTGTATGGACTCAAAAATCTCTTTTTGAGTTCGAATGTCATCTTCCAGAACGTAGATGAACTTCATATAGTATCATTCTAGTTCAATTTTCGTACAAAAGGTACTTAAGGATTACGAAAGATGAAATAAACCGCACCTACGAGACATAAACCGGCCCATAAGTAGTCTAGTTTCAGGGACTGCTTCATATAGAGAACTGAGAATCCTGCAAAAACGACCATCGTAATCACTTCTTGGATGATCTTAAGTTGAGGCAACGTGTACATCGTTGACCCAATACGATTCGCCGGGACCTGAAACACATATTCGAAAAAGGCAATGCCCCAGCTTGCCAGAATGACAATCCAAAGAGCCGAATTCTTGTGGTCTTTTAGATGACCATACCAAGCGTAGGTCATAAAGATATTGGATAAAAAAAGTAAGCCAACGGGGGCAAGTGCAGAATTCACGGGTTCGTCCTTTGTCCATACGCGTGGTTACACAGAAGACTTGCGATACGACGATACTCACTTAAAAGATCCAGATGGATAGAACTCGTGTTAATCGAAGTATTCATACCGCGATTTAAACGTCCAATATGATTTTCACGCAAAGTCAGTTCAGTTTTTGCGAGTTCACGTTTTAATTGAATCGCATTTTCACTCAATTCCTTATTGGAATAAGCGTTGATGGCCATTGAAGCCACTTTCACCACGTGCTCATGCATCGTGCGAATTTCGGCCCAACCCTCATCAGAGAACTCTAGTTTAAGCGCATTTTTCTTCATTGCCAGAGCTAAAATATTAATATCAATCGCATCCGCCGCACGTTCAAGGTCGGACAAGAACATGATCATGCTCATCACGTTTTGATGGACCACGGTATTGGATTTGTTCGCATGGTCTAGTAAGAACATTTTCGTTTCTCGGTACAAGAAATCGACTTTGTTATCTCGATCTTTGATGGATTCGAAATCTTTAGGGTCATGGGTTTCAAATAATCGCAACGAATCAACAATCATTCCCAGTACGATATCCGCGGTACGCATGATTTCCCGTTGTGCATAGGAAACCGCCAAGGCCGAGCTTTGGTAGTTGTTCATGTTCACAAACTCGGTACCAAATTCTTCAGAAGCAGCCTTTGGAAACATTTTTTCAATCAGGGCCGCGCCACTGTTGATGAATGGATAAAAGATAACTGCCGAGGCCACGTTAAACACCAAATGGGCATTGGCAATGGAACGCGCGATAGTCGTATCGAAAGTCATCAAGAAATCGATAAAGATCTGCGTGAACGGATAAAAGATCACCGCACTGATCACTTTATAAAAGAAATGCGCCCAAGCCACTTGGCGACCTACGTAGTTGCCACCAGCCGCCGCAATTAAGGCAACAGAAGTCGTTCCGATATTCGCACCGTAAACCCACAACATCGCATCGTAGAACGTAATGGCGTGTACCGCCGCTAAGCTCATCGCCAAACCGATAGTCACAGCGCTTGATTGTACCAAGGCACAAAATACGATTGAGATCAAAAGCGAGTAAGCAGGATTCTCACGCACGTTTTGGAAAAGGTCCGTTAAGAGTGGATTTTCCGCAAAGTGATGGGAAGAAATCGAAATAAGTTTAAGTCCCAAAAACAAGAGACCAAAACCCATGAATACCAAAGAGAGATTTTTAAAGACGGTTTTTTTCGCTTTAAAATAAAACATAAAGGCGATCGCAAAAACCGGAAGGGCGTATTGCGACAAATCAAGCGAGATGAACTGAACCGTGATAGTTGTTCCGATCGCAGTTCCGATGATCACGCCCATGACTTGGCGTAAGTTCACGACGCGGGCGGAACCTAGTCCCACCAGCATTGAAGTCACCGCACCCGAACTTTGCATCAACGTAGTCAAAACAACGCCCGTTAAGATCGCTAGGAATTTACTTTGCGAAAGGCGATTTAAAAGTCCGGTGATTCGACCGGCCATTAATTTTTCTAAAGATGAACTAGACAGTCCCATGCCGTACAAGAAGAGGGCGACACCGCTAATTAAAAGAACAAAATACGAGTTCTGAGTATCAATCATGAAGTATTATACCTGCTTGGTGAAGTGGATCGTGCTCCACAGAAAGAGGATTGTAGCAATAGTACATGGAATGAGGAAGCCCCAATACTCCGCGTGAATATAAACGTAGGCAGAAATTAATGAACCGAACACAAAAGACGAAATAATTCCGATTCGCATCCAATTTGCGCGGATTTCATTCGCACGCGGCTGGATTTTATGAGAATGAGACAAAACTCGCATCATTCCAATTCCAAGATCCGTGGTGATCCCAGTTAAATGGGTCGTGCGCACGATGGCTCCAAAGGCCGAAGTCACGGTTGCATTTTGTAATCCACACGCCAAACACAGGGCTGCCAGTAAAAGATAATCTCGATCCATCGACATGGGTGCGCCAAAGCCTCCAAATACGCCCATGGTTCCGCAGATCGTAACCCCTAAGGTCAGCAGAAAAATTAAAAACAACACGACCGGGTAAAGAGGACGGCGGTTGGTTTGAATCCGACGATCAACAAAAAATGCCGAAAGCATCGCGCCACCTAAAAATAATCCCGGCACGCTGATAAGGCTAACGACATCACTCCAGTTGCCCTTAGCGGCTTCTGTTCCAATCAAAGTTCCAAATCCAGTGACGTGAGATACAAAGCGATGGCAGGCAAGGAATCCACCGGTGTTAATGGTGCCAGCTTGAAAAGCCATTACTAGCCAAGCGATGACGTTTCCTGATGAATAGTGCGAGAGGGTGCCGTGCTTAGAGAACATCCCCATTAGAGTAAAACAATTCTTTCAAAAATACAAAAGACCGTCATATACTAAGGTCTATGAACTCAGCACCTGTTTTAGTGGTGGCAGCGGTGATTCATTTGGTTCACGCGCCCGAAAAAATTTTGATTGTGCGTCGTGGCCCTGGTCAGAGCGGTGCGGGCTTTTGGGAATTTCCTGGAGGCAAAGTAGAATTGGGGGAAAGTCCAGAACAAGCACTGCATCGAGAGATCGAAGAAGAACTGGGCATTCGCATTCAAGTGCAGTCACTCGTTGGTGAGGAGCTGCATCACTATCCCACAAAGAGTATACGTCTGCGCCTTTATCGGGCCGAAACCTTGCAAGAAAAATTGACCCTCACCGAACACGATGGGTTTAAATGGTGTTTGCCATCAGAGATTCCAATTGAGGAGCTCTCGGCAGCGGATCGACCGTTTGTCGCTAAAATTATGGGAACAAAAATTTAAGGTAAGAGAAAGTCTTTTTCTGCGGGAGTAGGCAAGCGACAAAAGTCTCTCTCGCCAAACCAGTTATATCGATTTTTTGCAATATATCCGTACAAGACATCTCGCAACGGTGCGGGGATGATCCAAGCGATACCGAGCAATTTATAGACACCGCCCAAACCCGAGACTATTTTGAGAATAGCAGCTGAACGGTGATAGAGTTTGCCTGCCTCAAAATAAATCACTGTGTCCAGTTTTAGACGATCCTCAGGAGGCAAAAGATCTTTCGCTGTACTGCCTTGAAGCGGAGCAAAAAGATAATGATGTCGAGGATCTCTTGAAATGACAGCATCCACAAATCCATTACAAAGATGGCAGACACCATCAAAAAAGATCACATTTCTCTGCAAGAGTTCCGCCTTTTCCATAGCCATCCCAGACTACAATCTTTATACTTAAGAGACAAGCCGGGGAGTCTTGTACGCATGGAAGTTTTCTTATTTCCGCTCGTCAATGTGACCTTGTTCCCACGCACTACGAAGCCACTCAATGTCTTTGAGCCGCGCTATTTAACCATGGTCAAAGAGGCAATTGCCACTCGAACTCCTATTGCCGTTGGATTTATTGAAGACCCGACAAAGGTCGGCCCAGTGAAGCCTGGCGACAAAGTGCCTTTCGTTCGCGACATAGTCGGATATGGTTATCCGCAAATTGTTGAAGAGCGCGTGAACGGAACCTTATTGATCTTTTTGCAAGGTGAAGGCAAGTTACGCCTAGGCAAGGTCCTTGATAAGGGAACGCCGTACTTAGTGTGTGAAGGTGAAATTATTCCCGAGTCAACTTCTGTTGAACAAAAGCAACAAGATGCTTTAAACGGATTGTATCGCACATTGACCCGATGGATTAACACCCATATTCCAGATCACAATCAACGCGAAATATTTATGAAAAACATCACGCGACCTGAAGAGGTTGTGGGCTCGTTTGCTTCTTACTTGGTGCGCGACTACGACTTGCAACAAATGGTATTAGAATACGATAACATCAATGAAAAGATTCGGTTCCTGCAGCGACTGCAGGAATCAAATGAACTCACCTTGTGACTGGAAAATATTTCTGCTGAATCGAAGTAGTTAGTTTGCGTGATTCGTCTGCACTCGGTAAAAATACACCCACTGCAATAAAGAGATCCAAATCAAATGCGCAATTGTCAGGTGACCGATTTTCATCCACGTCGGCGCGTGTAAAAGCAAAGTGCTAATTCCAAATAAAATTCCACCCATTAACAAAATACTAATTCCAAATGATCTTCGTTTAAGAACTTCGAGTTCTGCCGTTTGTGAGTGAATCCAGAAAAACAGGGCGAGTCCTCCGCCGCACAAAATGGCCAGCAGGGGATGCAGGCCGCGCAAACGAATGAGGAAATGCGAGTCCGCAGAAAAATCATCGGTAAAGGCGCGCCACAAATTATCGGTGGGGAACAAAGAATTAGAAAGTGCGGCCCAAGCGCCTGTCACTCCTAAAAGTACAATGATCAGCGGAAGTAGTTGGTACTTGCGTGCCTTGCCAGTCGCGGGTTTGAGGTTGAATCTTTCAAGAGCTCCTGCGTAGGCAAGTGCCACGACTCCCGTTAACATAAAGGAATTGATTTGATGTAAAGCCATGACAAAAGCGCGATAAGGCGTGTCGTTTGTTGTGACCAATCCAAAAAGCACAAGCTTGGCTCCAAGCAGGGCCTCGGTGATCATAAAAATCAAAGTAGCAGTAGCCATCTTGCGTGCGAAATGTCCAACAGGATAAAGATTGCGCGCGGACCACCAAAAATAAACTACGACAAATCCGTAAATTCCCGACATCAATCGATGCGCGTACTCCACCCAAGTTTTACCGCGTTCCGCTTCCGGAATAAGTTGCCCATTACACAACGGCCAAGTGTCGCCACAGCCATCGCCGGAGTGAGAAATCCTCACCCAAGCCCCCCATAGAATTACGAGAAGAGTGTAAACTAAAAGGATCCCTGCAAAATTCTGAAATCGAGCTCTTGTCATAGTGGTAAATTCAGTAACACGATTTGACTTCCGAGTCGAGGCATTGTCTAGTTGAGTTATGTCTGAATCATCAAAAAAAGGTCATCATCACAGTCATAGTCACAGCCATGGACACAGTCATTCACATGGACATTCGCACGGCGGTTCTGCTGTGGTGGGTCGGATGAAATGGGCATTAGCGCTGAATTTGTGTTTTGCAATCGTTGAATTGGTTGGGGGAATTCTCACCAATTCGGTTGCGATCTTAAGTGACGCTCTTCATGATTTTGGTGATGCAATCGCAATGTTGACCGCAATTATTTTAGAGAAATTATCGCACAAACAAAGTAACGATCAGTTTTCTTATGGCTATCGTCGTTTTTCCACTTTAGGTGCAATTATCACGGGATTAATTTTAATTGTGGGTTCGGTGATTATCATCATCGAAGCCGTTCCACGATTGATCAACCCTCAGCAGCCCCATGCAGATGGCATGATTTGGTTGGCAATCTTGGGAGTAGCGGTGAACGGGTATGCAGCTTATCGAGTATCCAAGGGGGGATCGCTGAATGAGCGCATGTTGATGTGGCACATGATTGAAGACGTTCTTGGTTGGGTCTTGGTTTTGATCGGCGCCATCACGATGAAATTTTTTGATATTCCACAATTGGATGCGGGACTGGCGATTGTTTTGGCCTTGTGGATTTTATTTAATGTCTTCCGCAATCTTCAAGAAGCCTTCAAAGTTTTCTTAATGGCGTCTCCCTCTGCCATTTCGGCGTCAGAGGTAGAAGCGGACATTAAGGCTCTTCCAGAAGTGGAAGAAGTCCATCATGCCCACTTATGGTCATTAGATGGCGAGAACCATGTTTTTACAGCTCACGTGGTTTTAAAAGCAACATTGACCTCTGCGGAAATTCAAACAGTGAAGGAAGCCGTGAAAAAACTTACCCGCGAGTACGGAATCGTGGAAGCCACGATTGAAACCGAACTCGCAGGCATGGAGTGTGTGGATCCGGTCCACAAGTAGGCCTATCCGCGGGCGAATTGAATGTCGAGTGAGAGTGCGACTTCGTCACCCACTAATACGCCGCCGGCTTCAAGTGCGGCGTTCCAGCCCAAACCAAAATCTTTGCGTTTGATTTTAGCTGTCGCAGAAATACCAATTTTAATATTTCCATATGGATCTTTAACCTCTGCGGTTGGGCCGTCCACTTGGAATACGACTTCCTTGCTGACGCCATGAATGGTTAATTGGCCGGTGACTTTAAGTTCCTCGCCATCTTTTTCTACTTTTGTAGATTTAAAATCCAGCGTTGGATATTTTTCGACATCAAAAAAATCGGCACTTTTTAAATGAGCATCGCGTTGGGCTTCGCGGGTGTTTATGCTGGCGGCTTCAATCGAAGCTTGGATTGAGGATTTTGTGATATCTGATGAATCAAGTTGCAAGGTGCCGCTTAGTTTTTCAAAGCCACCGTGAACTTTAGCGATCATCATATGTTTAATTGAAAAGTTTGCGCTCGAATGGGATCCGTCGATTTTATAAGTTGCTGCTGACATTGTTTCCTCCAAGGAAAATTTTGTTTCGTTAAACTGAAGTCATCATGTCATCTCTGGAATTGTTGCGTAAGGAGTCACAATTAGGACAGATTGTTCTATTTTTGATCCCGTGCTGTTTTAGTCTGAGTTCGGCAGCGGAGGGACGACTTTTGAGAGCAGGTTAGGAGTAAAGTGGGCCTGCTTTCGAATGGGAAAGCATTGGAGTACGCTGTGAAACATAAGTCGTTTCATTGTGGCAAGATTCCCGAGAGTCTCATTCTGGGTCGAAAGTTTTGCGAGTCTTGCTCCGATAAGAGATTCGGGGGAAGTAGTTATGAAAAACCACGCGCGGGGCTCAAAAGGCAACGTTATGCTTCAGGTATTAGCCGTTGCGGCAGTGCTGGGTATTTGCTTTTACTTTCTAACTAATTACGTGATCGGTCAGAAAAAACAAGTTGGTCAAACGATCAACGCCGTTAATCTACGTTTCACCTTAAACAGTACCATGGACTATGTGCTCTTTGGTATTCGCCAAAAATATTGTTTCACTGACGACGATTTGCTGATGAATGCGCCACCTTCGAAATGTAATTTGGCCCACGAAGGCAGTATCGAGCGCTTGATCATGTCGATTGAACAAGAAAATTTTCTGCGCCAACTGGTAGCTCTTGGAAAAAATATTGGGAACGATATTGAAAAAGTTCGAATCACTAGCATGACCCGCTATCTGGCGGTTGAAGGGGTGACAACGGAACATCCCCTTTATCCGGTTTTAAAACTTTTAAAAATGGTCCGTGATCCATTGGGGAACCCAGTCAAAATCGGCTGGATTCAAGTGAATCTGGAACGCGATGAAAGTCCCTACCTTCCACGTGCGGGACGGGAAGTTTATCTTAAGGCGACCGTTTTACTCAAAGTAAATAAGTCGGACCAAACGGCGTTGGTTGTGGGTTCAAGTCCCTTAGAAATCTCTTCGAAAATTGCAATCTATCCGCGTGAAATTGGATCCTTTGCCTTGTTGATTCCGGGAAGCTTGCGTCTTGATACCAGCTGGAATGCTTCGATGCAAACTGGTGACGTTGCCTTACATCGTTTTGGTTCACGCGCTGAACTGGGAACAGGTACAGGCTTAGTATTTTTGAGTCCCGTCTTTGTAAACGGTGACATCAACGTTCCTGCTGACAATCTTTCGGATAATGCCGATGCTGGCGCCCTTCAATACTCCGCAGTGACTTTTGCAGATCGCGTTTACATGGGTAACGGTGCAGTAAAGGCTACCAATAAAGAATACCGTCCTAGAACAGCCGGTGGTATTTCCGATCGGTATTGGGCCGATATGCGCACATTTGGTGGTTTCCTAAAAGGTATTGAAACCGATGGTGCTAGAGATCAAGGGCTTGATGTTTTTGCTAAGATTTCTCCGGGATCTCCGATAAATCCAAGTTTGATGTCAAGTTGTGTTGACTGGAACTTAGCGCAGGCCTCGAAAGATGCACTTTATAAATCAAAAGTGGGCGCGAATCTTCAGGCGACTAATTTTGATGGTTACAATTATCGTCTTTATTTGTCTGGAAAAAATCAATTTAGTAAGCAAAAAAATAAACTGCAAAATATTGAATACAGCAATTGGGGAACGGGTTCGTTATCGCGTAATGCTTCAGATGATAATAATGCGATTATGAAATTGAAAGTTTCCATGGGAGACCGCGCGGCCGCGGCGCAAATTCCGATTAACTCCAGTATCACGGCCAAACCCCAAGTAAATTTCCCAGCACTGCAAGCGCGCTATGAAAATGACGTGTCTGTTGCGAAATTGAATCTGACGGGGGCTGAAAATAAATTAGCGCAATTAAAAGCAGAACTGGCGGATGCACGCTCCCGACTTTCAGCTGCGGAATCTGAACTGAATGCCGAGCTAGCAAAACCCGTCGTGCCTGTTCCAAAACCGGATCCATTTAATCCGAGTGCTTATCGCGATGCCGGGGTCATTTCAAATTTAAATTCTCGAATTTCGGGACTAAAAAGTCAGATCTCAAATTTAACTAATTCCCAAATACCGGCGCAGGAAACCGTGGTGGCGCAGGCTCGCGTGACTTTGGATACGGCGGAAAAAGTATTGGCCAATTATTTCTACATCCAATCTCATCCACCAGAGTTGACGGTTAAAGTCACAGGCATCGGCCTTAATTGGGGTGGATATTCTAAAGACAAAGTGAATATCGAAATCGACGTAAAAAATGCGACCAGCTTTATTGATGCCAATGGTAATTTAGTGGCTCCGTCTATTGGATTCCAAGCTTACGATTCTACTTTTGTTAATAGTGGATCCATTTTTAAACAGCCCAATGAGAACCTAACGGGCTTCATTAACATGCAGTTCAATTATAATAAAACGGGATTTGAAACTCCAGCTAAGATGGCGAAGGCCATGAACAGCAACCAACCTTCGGATGCTGAATATGGCGATGTTGACTACGATAAATTAGAATTTGAGTGTGAAAAGGCGCGTAATGCCTTGGTGTCGCAAGCTTTTGGTGGTGCTGATTGGACGGTGAGCTTTGCTCCGTCAACGCGCTCATCATGGAATTTCGCGGGTGATAGCAGTTCGACATTAGGTTCTGACCCGGTTTTAACATCCATTGAATTTAATGGCAGCAATTCAAATTTTGCGGCAAAAAATATTTCTTTCCGAGTTCACTCAATCGTGGGCCGTTGTACCATCAAGGCTTCGGCAAACTTTGTGACGGGATTTTATACTTGTGACAACTTAATTATCGAACCACGGTCAGCTCCGTTACGCATCATTGGTACTTTTATCGTAGGTAAAATGACGATTGATCCAAGTGCAATCAAGGCGGGTATTCAATGGAGTTCCATTTATTATCCCCAAGCCACGCGCGAGTTGCGAGAGGCCGGAGTGCTCGAGTCCGTATCGGGTCGTCCTTGTGATGCACCTAAAGCTCCCATCTGGCATCCTATCCCATCGATTCAAGACGTTGCCGATCGCATGAAGTGTAATGCGATTAGTTTGCGTTCGGAAGCTGATCCATTCCAGTGGACCGCGATGGATCCAGATTGTGGTTTGGTATCAAGCTCATCTTCGAATACTTCATGTAAGCGTCGATTGATTCGTTTCTACGTGGTCGAGCAATCGCGTGAGGGAACAAAATGATGTTAATAAATCGACTCAATAACAAAGGCCAAAGTATTCTAGAAAGCTTAGTGGGGCTGGGGCTCATCGTAGTGGTGGGTTTTGCGTTGGTGAGTGGTATCATAGCTTTGCGCAAGACGAGTAAAGGCACGGTAAATTTGTCGGCAACGGAAAGACAAATTAACGATATCGCCGAAAACATCAAGGCCGGGGTTGAGAGCTACCAGGTGAACTATAATTATAAAGAAGACGTGGATGTTTTATTAAATCCCAAGGACTTGCCTATGCGTTGGGATATCGGGGTAGCCGTTCCTAAAGCACAGTGTCCAAATTGTTATGGATCTTTTGGTTATGTGATTATGCCCTATGAAAAATTTCGGGGCTTATACAAAGTTACTTTGCGAATGACACATAAGAATTGGCAAGAGCCCTACCGGGATTATGTTTTTGTGGTGAGTGCGAAATGATGAATAAAAAGGGATTAGGGATCATCGATATTTTAATTGGAATCGCCTTAATGGCGCTTCTGGGTGGACTTATATCCGCAACTTCGGGTTACGTGAATAAACAATTTACGACAATTAAAAATGACTTGGATGATTCCATCGATTCAAATTTAGCAGAGCGAATGCTATTTACGGATTTAGCGCAGCTTGAACCCTCGTTCAATAATTTAAGAACCTTGGATGATGCGGGTTATGGATTTTTTGACTTTTATCCGGATGTTCCTGCAAACGCCATTCGTACTCCCATTAAACGTGAAGTCGAACTCAGCATCGCTAAACAGCGTTTGGAATTTTACGTCGTGATCCAAGATATTAAGTCGGGGGCGCTAGTAAATTATGAACCTCCAACTGCTTACGATATTGGCCCGGCACCGGATGATTTTAATGTGCCGGCGACTTTGTCTTATTCGTCGATCAATAAAAATAATTGGATTGCGGTACAGCGCCCAGGGTTTTGGGTGAATGAAAAACTTCTGATGGTGGATACACCTGCACGCGTTCGTCCCGTGACGGCGACCGGAAATATTAACATGAGTGTACTTCCGCGCAGTCCTATCTTTGTTGGCCGAGTTTCTGGCGGGGATATTGCCTATGACAGTAATTTTAGATTCTATTTTAATGTCACGGATCCAGATTCTGGCATCGAGCTCAATACCTTGGATAAATTCTTTCGTCATTTGCCATCGGTCGGCGGTGGTCAGCCTCTAGTGCGAGTTCGGGCCGTTCGATTGGTTAAATATTACCTAGAACCTTATGAGGACAATCGTTTAATGACGAAACCATCACGTCTGTTTAAGTCGGAATATGTTGGCGGCAAATTTACTCAACCATTTTTAATGGCCGACAGAGTAGAGCGACTGGTTTTTAAGCGAGATTCTGTCTTAAAACGAATGATGTATTTCAAACTGGTCAAGGCCCAGAATAAAAAGCCTTAGGGGGATGCCATGAAAATCCTAATGTTGGTTTTGCTTACAGGCTCAGTTGCTCAGGCGCAAGAGCGTGATTTTCCAATGGCGGTCAATGCGACAAGTTCCGGCGATACGGCGGTGGCGGCTCCAGCCTCGGGGGTGGTCACTCGCTCGGGAAAAAATGATGTCACAGTCACGTTACATAATTCTTGTTTCGGTGCAAATCTTCGCGGCGCTGGAAATCCACTTTCACCGAACTCAGTGGTGACGGCGAATCTCAGATTCGTAATTAACGGAAAAGAATATCCGCTCATGGTTAAGTACCCTGGGGATCTGGTGACTAAAGGTGGAATGAAGGCCACCAGTGTAAGTCCCATGCAATCTGCAAATTATAGTTTAGGTGGGGGCAGTGCGGGTATATATGGAAATACCGTAGTCATGCGCACTCCGATTGACACAGAAGTTTCGGTCGACAATGCAGGCAATATTAAAATTCCGCCGAATGGAAAAATTTATTTGAAAAGTTATCAATTCTCTCAAGAGGTGAATTGTACCGGTGGGGCCGTCTATGGATCCTTCGGCCATTCCGCGCACACGCCGACTTATCCATGTGGTCAGTTTATGGGTAAAAACGGTATCGTTGCTGCAAGCCTTGGTGGTCTAAATGTTTCTTCTGATCGAACAGCCATCGATGTGTACGTGGCATTCCCAGGTCAAACGGGATTCTGCGGTGGGTATTGGTCACCACTTATGGTGTTCTTTGATGAAGCTCGTCCAACGTTTACAAACGTGAGTTCATTCCCGCTAAGCCCAACTGGAAAAACCAGTTGGCCGGAAGCAGGACATGTGGGTTATTTTGTAGCTTTAGATCGTGATAAGTCCGGCGCCATTGATAAAAAAGAAGAACTCTTTGGTGATGGCGAAGTTGAGAAAAACGGTTTTGAAGTTCTAAAAAAATTAGATTCAAACAAAGATGGTTCAATAGATAAAAAAGACAAAGAGTTCAAAAATCTGGTTTTATGGAATGATAAAAACGGAGACGGCATCAGCCAAAAAGAAGAACTTGTGAAGCTTTCAGATAAAGTTGATAAGATTTCTTTGAACTACGAAAAAGGAAACTTAGTTCCTATTGGTAAATTCGCCGAACAACGGGAACGATCTAAGTTCTGGTATAAAGAAAATGGTAAAAAGAAAGAAGGTCAGATTGTCGATATCTGGCTCTCTCCATCGGAAGGCGAAAAGGTCGCCGATAAGGTGGCTGAAAACGCTACTTCGAAGTAGGAACCTTTTCGATATATTTCATCATCAGATCACGTCCGCGAATGCGGGCGTGCAAGATACCCAAAAACACAAAGACGCCGCCGGTTTTTCGATCTAAAAACAAAATCTCGCGTGGGGGCGAACGCCATTGAAAATTGCGAATGATCGCAAAGGCTTTTGCCGAAATCCTCTTCGGTAAATCCGTTTTCTTCCAATCATAAGTTCCATCGGCCGCAACTTGTTGATGCAAATTGCGAGGGTCCGCGTGTTCTAAAAACGGTTCGACGGTTTCAAAACAAAACTCTTCAAAGGCTTGCCGTAATTCTTGATCGTCTTCGTGACCAATAAATTTAAGTTCTAAGGCTGCGCGATGTAAGAGTTCGCGATCATTTAACAAGGAACCTTTAATCATTTGACGATAGGGCACCATGAATGAAGGTTCGTATTCCCGAGTCGCACCAAAATCAAAAAGCACCAGCTGATCATGACCTTGCGGATCGATACGAATGCGGTAGTTCCCTGCATGCGGATCGGTTTGTACGACACCCCATTCAAAGAGTTCTTTAAAATAAAGATCTAAAAAGTTCGAGGCCAGGCGATTGCGTCGTTCTTGCGGCAGACTTTGAATTAAAGGATCGTCGACGCGAATACCACGCTCAAAGGAGGTCGCTAAAATTCGGGGGCCCGAAAATTCTTTGAATACGCGGGGGACGATAAAACGGGAATCGCTTTCTAAGCGTTTACGGAATTCCTCCGTGAGGCGCGCTTCAAGTTCATAGTCGATTTCTTGGTGTAGCATCGAGCGCACTTCATCAAAGACCGGATCTAAATTTAAATCTCGCGGTAAGAGCTTCATCGTCGTCAGTAAAGTACGAATGGCCTTTAAATCACTGTCGATAGCGCGATCCACATTTGGATATTGGATCTTGAGCGCAATTGTTTCACCTGTAGCCTTGATACGCGCCCGATGAACTTGTCCCATGGAGGCCGAAGCAATGGCTGTTTTTTCAATTTCAAGCAGCGCTAATTTTTCCGGAGGCATTTGTTTTTTAAGTGTGGGCTCAATAGCCTCCCAGCTTAAAGGAATTGAATCGGACTGCAGGGATTTTAAGAGCGAGTTTGCTTCCGGTGGTAAAAAATGTTCCCCATAGACCGAAAGCATTTGTCCTGCTTTCATGAGGCTGCCTTTTAGCTCTCCTAATTCAGTACTGATAAGCGAAGCCTGATTTTGTAAGTGCTTTTTCCAGGTTTCTTCTTTTTCTTCCTTGTTTTTAAGAGCGGATGTGATGCCATGCTGCGCCAGTGAGGCCCCAGCTTGAATAGTCAATTTAGCTAGTGAAAGACCTCGCGAAAAGGTAGATGATTTAATGCGAGAAAGTTCAGGGGCTATTTTTTGTTTTTTGACAGACTTTTTTTCATCCATGTCCAACTAATTTACCTGACTAATAGCGAATGTTAAACTCAATTTCCCATTTTAGTTTGGGGATAGGTCCTGTGGAAAGTGAAAGTGTGAAATGACATCTAAAACCTTGCTTTGGTTTCGCCGTGATCTCCGACTTTTTGACCAAGCAGCCCTGTTTTACGCTCTCAAAGAGCGCACCGACGTTTTGCCGATCTTTATTTTTGATACGGACATTTTGTCAAAACTCGATGACCCTTCTGACGCACGTGTGACTTTTATTCATGAACAGGTCACAGATATGAAAGCCGCCCTGCAGAAACGAAAGTCAGACCTCGTGGTTCGACATGGAAAGCCCTTAGAGGTCTTTAAAAAACTCTCAGAAGAATTCAGTATTGCAGCGATTTACACGAATCACGATTATGAACCCGAAGCCCGGACTCGTGATTCGACTGTAGAAAAATGGGCCACAAGTCTTGGCATTGAGTTTAAAACTTATAAAGACCAAACACTTTTCGAAAAAGACGAAATCCTCACCGATGCGCGAAAACCCTATACGGTCTTTACGCCGTATAAACGAAAAGTATTGGCTAACCTTGATAAGTTTTATCTGCAAAGTTACCCGGTTGATTTGTATGAGAGTTCTTATGCCAAGGTTAAAAATCCAGAGAAAATGATTTCCCTGAAAGACATTGGATTTGTGCCGACAGAGATCGAATTGCCAGACTCTGCACTTTCGGTTGCGACTTTAAAAAAATATGCCGAACAGCGCGACTATCCAGCCCTTAAAATGGGGACGACACATTTAGGCATCCATCTCCGATTCGGCACGGTGAGTGTGCGCGAACTTGCACGCGAAGGAAAAAAATATTCCGACGTTTGGCTGAGCGAATTGATTTGGCGTGATTTTTTCATGCAAATCTTATGGCATTATCCGCACGTGCAAAAACAAAGCTTCCGCCCGGAATATGATCAGATCAAATGGCGAAAATCAGAAAAAGATTTTACCGCCTGGTGTGAAGGGCGGACCGGTTATCCGCTAGTGGATGCGGGCATGCGTGAACTGAATGCCACGGGATTTATGCACAACCGCGTGCGCATGGTGACGGCAAGTTTCCTATGTAAGCACTTATTGATTCATTGGTATCCAGGGGAGCGTTACTTTGCAAAAAAACTCTTGGACTATGATCTGGCTGCGAACAATGGGAATTGGCAATGGGCGGCGGGCTCGGGCTGCGATGCGGCTCCTTATTTCCGCATCTTTAATCCAACAGCCCAAGCTGAAAAATTTGATCCGGATTATAAATACATTAAAAAATGGGTGCCTGAATTTGGAACCTCCGCATACCCTAAACCTATTGTTAATCATGAAGAAGCTCGCGGACGTTGTTTGCAAGCTTTTGCGCTAGGTCTGCAAAAGACCAAGAAATAAGAGGACATATGAAAATTCTAATTACGGGAGCCACCGGTCTTATTGGCAAAGAAGTTGGAAAAGCCCTTGCAGAAAAGGGCCATGAACTTTTTGTGATCGCTCGCGATAAAAAGAAAGCGCAAACTCAATTGCCTTTTCCCTGTGAAATTATCCAAGGGGATCTGAATGATGGGCCTATCCGTGATCAGAGAATGGAAGTCATCGAAGGCGTGATCAACTTAATTGGTGAATCCGTGATCGGGGATCGTTGGACAGATAAAAAGAAAAAAGCAATTTTTCACTCGCGAATCGACACCACTCGCCATTTGTTACAAAGTCTTTCGAGCCGTTTACAAGTTTTCGTTTCAGGGTCTGCCATTGGATATTATGGTGATCGCAAAGCTGACATTGTCAGTGAAGAACAAGGTCCGGGAGATGATTTTTTAGCTCGCGTTTGCGTCGAGTGGGAAAAAGAAGCAGCCAAAGCTCCTTGTCGCCATGTTTTTATTCGCACGGGTGTAGTCCTTGCTCGGTACGGTGGAGCGTTAGATAAAATGCTTTTACCTTTCCGTGTAGGACTTGGCGGCGTTCTTGGGAATGGCAATCAATGGATGAGTTGGATTCACTTGGAAGATATCGTGGGACTTTTTGTCATGGCCCTTGAAAATCCTCAGGCCAGTGGTCCCATCAATGGCGTGTCACCTCGGCCGGTAACGAACCGAGATTTTTCTAAAGCCTTAGCGAAGGCATTGCATCGTCGCTTGGGGCCTCCAATTCCCGTATTTGCTGTTAAAGCTTTGTTCGGAGAAGCGGCAGGTGCCATCATGACTTCGATTCGCGGCAGCGCCGTGCGCGCGGAAACTTTGGGCTATGAATTTAAGTTTACCGATATCGATGAAGCCTTCGAAGATATCTGTGCCTCGCTTCGAAATGGCGAAGAAGTTTATTACTCTGAACAGTTCTTGCCCGAAAAACCCGAAACGGTTTTTCCTTATTTTCGTGATGCTCACAATTTAGAAGAGCTCACTCCGCCATCCCTGAGTTTTAATATTGAAAAGGTATCAACGCCTGAAATTCAACAAGGGACCATAATTGATTATCGTCTCAAAATTCATGGTGTTCCAGTAAAGTGGAAAACCGAAATTGATGAATGGAAACCGCCTTATAAATTTGTCGATAACCAATTAGAAGGACCCTACAGTCTGTGGCACCATACGCATGAATTTAAAGCTTATTGCGGTGGCACCTTGATGACGGACCGAGTTCGTTATCGGTTGCCAATGGGGGTCTTGGGCTGGGCTTTGGGATCACCATTTGTGAAAAAAGAAGTGCAGGGGATTTTTAATTTCCGTCGCCAGAAAATCACATCTGCATATTTCGCAACTCGCGCAGATTCGTAAATTGGCGTAAGCTTTGCGCCATTAAAAAGGGATTGACCCTGGTTTCAATGGAAAGTTTCAGTGGAACCGAGGGCAGTCCCAGCGAGCGTTTGTTTAATAGTTCGTTTTCATACAGCTCTAAGACTTCATCATCGCCTCTTAGAGGTGAGTCATCCATGCTGGAAAGCATTTTACAAAAGCGTAGATTCGTTTCCGTGTACTCATGAGCGCAATACACTAGGGTTTGCGGAGGCAGTTCTTTTAAGCGACGAAGACTGGCGTATGCTTGATCCGGAGTACCTTCAAAAAGTCGTCCACAGCCCAAGCCAAAAAGAACGTCGCCAGAAAAAAGCCAGCGATTGTCATCTTGCCAGTAAGCCACGTGACCCAGCGTATGTCCCGGGAGTTCCATAACCGAAAACTTAAAGGAAGCGACATCAATTTTATGTCCTTCTTCGACATAGTGGGTGGCTTCCGGAATTTGGTGTTTGTTTTTTAAGGGCGCCCAAATCGGGACATCAAGTTGCGCCTTGATATCCTTTACCCCACCGATGTGATCCTGGTGATGATGAGTTAAAAGGATCCCCTTTAGGTTGAGTTGCTTCTCTTCTAAAAACTGGAGTAATTTCTGGGGTTCACCTGGATCAACGACCAGGGCTTCATTGTTAACAGGGTTCACGAGGACAAACACATAGTTGTCTTCGAAAATCGGCAAAAGCTCCACGTAAGGTCTGCTGGGTGTGAAGAGTACATCGTTCATACTGTCATTGTTGAACATTCTTCCCTGCAGCGACAAGTCTTGTGTGAAAGGTCATCGTGTGGTTCGACAAAATCTGGTCTTGGTTGCGAGCTTATTCCTCAATAGAATGGAAACTTCTATGAAATTAAAAGTCGAACTCGAAGGCCGAGACCAAATTGAAGTTGAATATGAAGGTGAGACCGCTCCAGGAGCGTCACTTGCTGTTAAGTCCGTATCTATGATCGGCTGCACTGATTTTATGAACATGATGCACTCAATGAAGCGCAGCTTCGGTGTCGACGTATCTAAGTGGCCGTTACCAGATGGTAACGACCACGGTTCTTTATTATTGTGTGAAATGATTCTCAAACTTCGCGGCGAGTGGAATTTTCCGTATATGGAAGAAGAACTCTGCCATTGCCGTAGCATCGCCACTCAAACCGTCGATCAAGCCATTATCGCGGGTGCCCACACTCCTGAAGTCGTCACTCGTCAGACAAGTGCAAGCACGGCTTGTGGAACGTGTCGTCCCACTGTTCAAAAAATTATCGAGTACAGAACTCAACGCAAATCTGCGTAAGAATTATTCTAAAATTTCTTCAGAGAGAATTTCACAAGTGGAAGTTCTCAATTGAATGCGGCGGATTTGATAGGTTCCGTATTTTTTATTTTTGAGCCAAACCAGAGCGTGGGTTGAATCATTCATGGTGCGATCGTAAGAGATCAAATCATCAAAGATATTGTAATAGGGCTCTTGTGTATAACGCAGTTTCAATTTTTCATCGCACTTAAATGTGTCTCGATTCATTTGGCCTTCGCATCTTGTCACTAAAAATAAAGGAACCGTGGGTTGCCACAAACCACTTAATTCAATGAGCAAGGTGTTTGGGTCTATGTATCTACCAGCAACACCGCTATCATCCGGTCCGTACATTTCAGAATCGATTTGAAAGAGAAGCTCGTGAATATTCCCTCGGAAGCACCAACGATTTTCTCCATCGCGATATCCAAAGGACAACGTGTCTGCATAGGCAACACGTGCGGGATTACCAATTTGTTCGAAATAAGATTTTGCTTCCGCAAAAAGAGGAAATAAAAGCGAGACCAGAACTAAGAATTTCATGATTGCTCCTTGTAGGGTGTTACAAGGAACTACTGAATAACAAAGCAGGTTTGAGCTGACAACGGGAAAGTAAGTCCGTATCTTTTGCTACGTCTCTTCCGAATCTTTTTTGGTAGGAGCTGGAACCTTACCCGTTAAATCTTCTACCAGCTTTTCTGGGAAAGTGCCGGTTTGTAAGTAATGGTCTAATAAGGGGCCTAATTTTCGGCGGCAGGTTCCGCCGCAAGGGCCGACGCCAGCGGTGGTGAGGTCAAAAATTTCGTTCATGGTTTTCGCGCCATCACGAATTGCCGTCTCGATTGTTTCTCGAGAGATGTTGTTGCATCGGCATACAATTTCGGTTTTTTTCTTGGCGCCCATTACCTTAGATTACGCCTATCGGAAATGAGATGCAATGCGGCTTAACTGACGCAACTGGACGTCGGGGAGGGTGCTGCTTGATGATGCAAGTTGATAAATTCACCAAAATCCGGTAGAACAGTTTTCCTCTTACAACAAATGGAGCAAGAGATGGCTGCAAATGATAAACTTCCTATGACTATCCGCGGAAAAGCCCTGCTAGACGCTGAGCTTAAAAAGCTCATCACAGAGGACAGACCGACTATCATTCGCGCAATCGAAGAAGCACGTGCTCAAGGCGATATTTCTGAGAACGCTGAATATGAGTCAGCTAAAGAACGCCAAGGTATGATTGAAGGCCGTATTGCTGATATTCAAGGCAAATTGGCTGGCGCTGAAGTTATTGATCCTTCTCAAATTAAATCTGATCGTATTGTTTTTGGTGCTTCGGTTGAAATCGTGGACACTGAATCTGAAGAAAAGTTCAGTTATAAAATCGTGGGCGTTGATGAAGCAGACGTTAAACAAGGTATGATTTCTATCTTGTCTCCGATTGCACGTTCTATGATCGGCAAAAAAGCCGGTGAGACTGTCACAGTTCAAAGTCCAAAAGGCGACAAAGAATTCGAAATCATTTCATTTAAGTTCTAATTTTTTGAATTAAAGACCTTGTCGGGTCCACGTTTCGCAATCAAACTAAAGAAACATGGACTCGAACAGAAAAAACTCCGACCGACATATGATTGCCGAACAGCCAGGACTTCGAATCCTTTTAACGGGATTGCTTCTGGCTTTTTTTATTGGTTACACGCTGAAATCTTATTTGTCGCCAGCTAGAGTTACGGCGCAAATCGAAAAAGCCGCCAGCCACATTCACAAAGACATTAAAATCTCTTTTAAGTCCGCTCAATTCATTTTGAGTGAAGGCATCTTGCCGCGTTTTTCAGTCGTCATTGATGCGATCAAAATGGAATCTTTGCAGTCCTGTTGGATGGCGCCGATGCTGGAAATCGATGAGTTGCGTTTGCCGTTGTCCTTCTGGGGATTGGTTACGGGACGTGCGCCGGTTGAAAGTATCGAAGCAAATATCGTAACCCTTACGATGCGTGAAGAGTTCAAAAATTGCAGTGAAACCGAACTCGCTTCGGCAAGTCGGCCGACAGAAAAACCTGCGAGCGCTCCGCTAGTGACTCTTTCACGTTCCGAGACCGAAGAAAAATACCGCAATGATGTGCGCGCACTGTACGTTAAAGAATTTAATATCGTAGCCGAACGCTATCCTCAGTACTCATCGCGCTTACTTGATTTTTCTACGCGGGTGAAATCCTTTGAACCAAAAGTGATCGAAGTCCGGGCCCGCACTCATTTGTTAAAGGATGAAATGGTCGGGGATTATTTGTCTCACGCCAATCTTTATTTGGAATATAAAGAAAGCCCAAGCAAAGCTGTGCAAGCACATTTTTTCGGAAATTGGCGCGAAGGACATTATAGCTTTATCGCGAATTATAATTTGGATGATCATCGATTGACCGCCGAAACGGATTTAAAACATATTCCGCTTAGCCAAATTCTTTCGATCTTACAAAAATACGACCTGGCATCAAAAAATTTGAACGGCAAGCAAGTTTGGATTTCCACGAAAGCTCATTGGATGGGACCCGTTGAGGATCTTAAAAATTCTCCTCTGACCGTGCGTGATTTACATCTTGAAGGTGACTTGGGCGAAATGCATGTCGAGCAAATGGAGTTCACAAAATTTGAACCACTCGAATACCGCCCGATCCGCGTGGATATTCGTAAGCTCGAAGTTGAAAAATTATTAGTCTTACTAAATCGCCCGTATGACGCTCGCATTTTAGGGTCGCTGGGACAATTCTCGGGTGTGGCAGATATCAATTCTGATCGCATGATTCGCCTGCAAGGGGAGCATCGTGGACTGGAATTTATTTTCTCGAATAAAGGTCAGCGCGAAACTCAGGTGATTGAACGAATGTTGGGTGAAATCGCCTTAAGCGGAGATAAATGGTTGATCGCCGTTAATCGCGTTGAACCCCGTGATGGTAACTTTATCGGTAACGTCAAAGTTGAAGCCGATCGTGATTTTAAAAACCTAGAAGTTAAAGCCCATGTTGATGAGTTGGCATTTGCACCGACCGTTCAGAATCTCATGACTCAAGGTGGGGAAGTGGGATCAGTGAGCCTTGATGGAGAAGTTCGCCTTAAAGGTGGCGTGTTAGAAAAAGCCAAGGGCTTACTTCGCGTGCAAAACATGAAGGTCGAAGGTGTTGAGTTCTCAAAGGCAAAAACGCAGTTTGAAGGACAACAGGGTAGTTTATCGCTCAATACTCAGGTTCAAAAAATGTCGTTTGCAGAAAGCTCGCCCACGGCGGGAATCTTAAAACAAATTATTCCAGATAAGTTTTGGCATGGTGGCGCTTTTGAAGCGCAAGATGTGAATGGTAAATTTATTTTGCAAGACAACAAGATATTCTCGTGGAAGAGCTTTCACGCGAAATTTGATAAAAATGCGCAAGTAGCGGCAGATGGTTCATGGGACCAAGATGGTGTCCTAAGAGGTAACGTGCAAGTTCGTGAAGGCTCGCAAAGTCGCAAATGGGTTATCGAAGGTAACCGTGATGAGCCTCGCCTAGTTATTGATAAAAGGAATTCTCGCCGATGATGTTTTTCTTAGTTTTGCTTATTGCGGTGGTGGCGGCCTTAGTACTGCGCCATAAGACCTGGACAGCACTTGCGTGGCCCGCACAAGGCCTCACGCCACCTCGGTTTCAAGGTCATCGTGGCTACTGGAAAGAGGGCGCACAGGAAAACAGTATGGATTCTTTTAGAGCAGCGAAGGCGCGTGGCCTTAAGATGATCGAATTTGATGTCAGACTTGCTAAGGACGGCATCCCCGTAGTTTTTCATGATGATGACTTGAAACGTATTGGTAACAGCAACAAACAAGTCCTAGATCTAACTGCGGTAGAATTAAAGCAATTAGCAAATGTCCCTTCATTAGAAGAAGTGCTGCTAGCCACTGATATTCCGCAATTATTGAATGTAGAATTAAAAACTAAATCCGGTCTTAACGGCGAACTCGAAAAGCAGGTCGCACTCTTGGTTCGCAAACACCAAGCAGAAGGCCGAGTGTTGTTTTCAAGTTTCAATCCCTTAGCGATCTTTAGACTCTCTCAACTTTTACCGGATGTGCCGCGCGCACTATTAGCATCGCGTGAAGAAGAGCCATCAAATAAAATATATTTGAAGCGACTGTGGCTAGCCCCATATGTCGGAGTTCATTTACTGCATTTAGATAAAAATTATTGGACGACAGAAGAAGTGGCGGCCTACAAAAAACGTGGGATTCCCGTAGCACTTTGGACTGTGAATGAGCAAGCGCTTGCAGATAAATTTCTGCAAGCGGGTGCGATCAGCATAATCTCAGACACCCTGGTCTGAGATCTAACTGTTACTGACTAAGAATTTTGAGTTTCTTTTGCTTTTTGAGCTTGAGTAGCAGCAGTTGCAGCCGAAGCTTTTTGTTGCTGAACTTGAGTGTGCGTTTCAGTGATGTCTTTTGCATCAACATCAATTTCGCTTAAGCCCTGTTTAAAACCACGAATGGCTTTGCCAAGGGATTGACCCAATTGTGGCAAACGGCTTGGACCAAAGAATACTAAAAAAATAACTGCGACCAACAAAATGTGGGTCAGGCTAAATTCACCCATGTAGTTCCTCCCGGGAGTCTAAAACAGTGTACCTCTTTTAGACCTGTCCGAAAGGAAAATCAAGCCAGACTGGCTCTTGCTCTATAACTACTCGTTAGGAGACTCAATATAATCGATTTGGTCACCGTCATGAGCCGCAGTTTCCTTCGCCAAGTCCGCGTCTTCTGGGCTTTCTACGCTTGGAGCACCAACGGCAACGACTTTGTTACCTTCTGAGACGCTCTGCACAGGAGCTACATCCACAGGTGAAGCTGCCTTAGTTGGAAGCTGTTTTGCGACCCCTTTAACAGGTTTTGAAGCCGCTTGAACCTGAAGTTCCTTAGCCGTTACGGGAACTGCCAGGGCTTCTTTTTTCGTGTTTTTATTTGCGAGTTTTTTCAACTCTTTGTCGTATTTGGATTTTAAGGCCGCTAGGTCCTTTTGGTAACCTGAGCGAATTTCCTCTACTTTGGCCTGACGGGCTTCCGTCACACAAGATGAGTAAGTTTGGATTGCAAGTTCCTTGGCTTTTGCCCTGCAGACAACTTCCGCTGAAGACTCAGTTGCTGCCATTGCACCAGTTGCAACGATCGAAGTTAAAACAAAAGTAAATATGGATTTCATAAAAGACCCCACTTTGATTCTCAAACTGAGTACAAGTTTTGTGCCGTGCCAGAAGCTCTCTAGATAGAACACGGGGAACACAGGTATTTCTTTTTTTCAGGCTTGTTCAGACAATTGTCGTTAGACTGCTATGAGTTCCAAATGAGGGGGCGTATACTAAAAACAATCGGGATCCATAGGAGTAAACATGAAAATCCTGACAGTTTTCTGCATATTATTTTGGGGAAGCTTTGGGGCCGCAGAAATGTCGCCTCCAGAGAGAGGAAAAGTCATTTGGATAATGCCTGATTGGCCAACTTCTGCGACAAAAGAAAACGATAGGACTCAAGCGAAAGCTAATGTGTTCTCCCGGATTTTAGAGCAGTTGCAAACATCCCTTCCGCAGTATGATCATCACCTCATTCGCGGTACCGTCGATAAAGCCGTACGCCTTTGGAAAGAAGGCAAAAATGTATGCGCACTTCCAGTCTTAAAAACGAATGAGCGCACGAATTTTGCGCAATTCACAGCGTTCGTCGTTGTCCCACCTTACAAAGTGATTGTTAAAAGCACTCAAGTGAGTTCACTGCTTGGAAAACGCGATGCGATTTCTTTTCAAAGCGTGATGTCCAGTAAAAATGTAAAGGGTGGTTTGGTGGCAGGTCGTTCCTATGGGGAAACGATTGATCGCTATTTATCTGAAGCGAAAGATTTTAAGAATTGGACATTAGTTGAACCGCATGATGGATATGAAACTGTTCTGAATATGGTGCAAAGTGGAAGAATTGACTACACCATCGAGATGGCCGAGTTTGTTCGGTACTTTAATAAAAAAAACAACATGAGTACGAATTTGGTTTCCTTACCCATTCAAGAGTTAGCCCAAGCACAAATTGCTTATGTGGCTTGCAACAGAAATAAGTGGGGAACAGATCTGATTAAACTTTTGGACAAACGGTTGCAAGTACTCGCGGCGAAAAAAGAGTTTACAAAAAATCTTGAAACTCTTTTTCATGATGACGAATTGAAAGAATTTAAGAAAGACGTTCAAGATTTCGTACAAAAACGTGCGGAAGGTCCTTGGATGTATGTTTCCACTCCGATAGACCCACCAAACTCGGTAAGTACGGCTGCTCCAAGCCTTTCCAGCACATTGGGATCCTAAGCTTAGAATTCCACGTGGACAAGTTGTC
>JADMIO011285579.1_pt1 | contig 96129 bp, 85 predicted proteins | sample 8958161 | NCBI WGS metagenome assembly JADMIO01 (sample SAMN16585339, study PRJNA669376) | soil metagenome | isolation source: Crop rotation soil | place: USA: Cullars Rotation, Alabama | collected 2011
CGAATGGAACTAACGGAACTAATGGTACAAACGGTACCAATGGTTCTACTGGTCCTACAGGTCCTACATGGACGCTTACTACACCGACTTATAATTCATCAGGTACACTCACTGTCAATGGAACTTCCGGATCAGGAGGCCCTGTGACTACGACTGATCGTGCCTGGCTCGTGGGTGGTAATAATTTTAGTACTACGGGTATAGGATATGTATTTGGTACTCTTTCAAATGACCATGTAGATCTCTATTCTAATAATACTGTCAGGGGACGTCTCAGCAATCTGGGAGAGTTTTTCATAGGTACTACCAGTACCGTCATCACTGGAGACCTCATGTCTGCTCAGGGCAATGCGACATTCCCATGGGGTGTGAATGGATATACCACTCAGGCAGGTAGCGGCGTGTATGGCTCAGTGCAGTCTGGTACATCTGCGTACTCAGCTATTGAGGGTGCATACGTAGGCACCGGAAACGGATCAGGCGTTTATGGAAACAATCAGGGAACAGGCACAGGCTCAGGCGTGGCGGGCGGATATGTAGGCTCGGCATCAGGTACTACTACTCCGATGGGAGTATCGGGTTATTCAAATCCATCGACAACCGGCAGTGCACGAATAGGTGTTTATGGTGGATATAATAGCGCTTCTCACTATGGCATCGGAGTCATAGGTGTTTCGTTGGGAGGGGGCATACCTACAGGAAACAATGATATCGCTGTAGTGGGGTGGAGAACAAGCAATGCAAATTACTCTGGGTATTTCAATGGAAACCACGTCATAGCAAATGGAACCAAATCGGCTTCAGTCGGTACTTCTAAAGGTAACCAGCTCCTGTATGTCACAGAGTCTCCTGAAGTCTGGTTTGAAGATATAGGCCTGGGCAAACTGGTAAATGGAAAGGCGACTATCCATCTGGATTCTCTTTTCCTTGAGACTGTTCAGATAGACGATGCGCATCCGTTCCATGTATTTATACAGGCGAGGGGAGAGTGCAATGATGTGTATGTAGTGACGGGAGCCAGGAGTTTCGATGTAATAGAAAAAAACCAAGGGCACTCCAATGTGGAGTTTTCATATCGCATCATGGCAAAACGCCTGCATTTTGCAGATCACCGCTTTGGCAATGACCCTATATGGGGGCCGGGTGATACCCGTAAATACAATACTGATGCCACTCCTCGTCCTGTAGACTATGACGAAGGTGTACGTCTGGATGAGGCAGAAAAGGCAAAGCCGCAGCCACAAAACTATCCTCCGGGATTTGTCATACCTAATCCTGACTTCAAAGCAAGGCCGCTGGATTCACACGGAGTACCATTACCTCCTAAATAGACCTGGTCGACCTTTTGACCATCAACAGAACGTTAACTATTCCTACTTCTTGCTACTTAAGGGTACTAATATCTCCCCGCATTAGTATATTTGCCCCACTAAAAATGAATGGATGGAAAAACTGATCGCGGATTTCCCGCAGCATATGCTCCAGGCAGTGCAGATAGCGGAGGGCATACACCTGAGCAAAAGAGAATCTACTATACAGAATGTATTGATATGCGGTCTTGGAGGCTCAGGCATAGGTGGCAATCTCGTCACTGACCTTACTGCAGACCAGATCGTAGTACCTGTCATAGTCAATAAAGGCTATGAGCTGCCGACCTTTGCCGATGAGCATACACTCCTGATCCTCTGCTCTTATTCAGGTAATACAGAAGAAACGCTGAGTTGTACTGCACAGGCCGTATCGCGTGGACTGAAGCCGGTATGTATCGCTTCGGGCGGCAAGCTGAAGGAAATAGCTGCGACTAATGGCTTTGATTTTATAGAGGTACCGGGTGGCTTTCCTCCGCGTACTACGCTGGGCTTTGGCTCTACTATACTATTCCATGTGCTTGACCACTTTGCATTGATAGATTTCTCAGTGTCAGAAGAGATCACATCGCTTTCTGAGTTTCTTACTTCTGAGCAGGCAGCTATCAAGGCAGACAGCCTCGCACTAGCCAAAAAACTCAAAGATAAGACGGTCATAGCCTATGTCGAAGACCGGATACAGAGCGTAGCGCTCCGCCTCAAGCAGCAGATCAATGAAAACTCGAAGTCAAACTGCTGGATCAATGTGATACCGGAGCTAAACCATAATGAGCTCGTCGGCTGGAAGTTTAATAATGATACGCTGGCGGGGCTTTTCCTCCGTACAGATTTTGAAAATAAGCGGAATACCCTCCGTTTTGATTTTATCAGGCCTGTGGTAGCAGAAAATGTAAGCGCAGTGCATGAAGTCAGGGCAAAAGGTGCTACTTTGCTGGAGCAGTATTTTTACCTCGTGCATTTCGGTGACTGGCTGTCGTACTATATGTGCCTCGAGCACGGACAGGACCCGATAGAGGTACATGTGATAGACAAACTAAAGGCGCATCTGAGTGCCATAGCATAATATGAAAGATGGTGAGGATATAGTGGATAAAGAAGGGGAGGACCAGTCGGAAGAACTCGTCGAGCAGTTCCGTTTCAAAGTCGACAAGGGGCAGGAACCATTTCGTATAGATAAGTTTCTGGCCTCCCGCCTCAATAGCGATATATCCCGCACCCGCATACAGAATGCTGCCGATGCGGGAAGCATACTCGTCAATGGCAAGCCTATCAAGTCCAACTACAAGATACGCCCGGAGGATGATATACAGATCATTCTGCCCAAGACTGCCGATATCTATGAGCTCCGCCCTGAGAATATACCACTGGATATCGTCTATGAGGACGATGCGGTGCTGGTCATTAATAAGCCGCCGGGACTGGTATGCCACCCCGGCCTGGGCAATCATAACGGTACCCTTATAAACGGCCTTTTATATCATTTTGCGGGCCTGCCTAAGGGCAAACAGGAGTTTCGCCCGGGACTGGTACACCGTATCGATAAGGATACCAGCGGCCTAATGGTCATAGCCAAGACAGATTATGCTCTTATACACCTCGGTAAGCAGTTCTTTGACAGGACCATCCACCGCCTCTATAAGGCGCTCGTATGGGGCAATATGGAGGAGGATAAGGGTACTGTAGAGGGCAATATAGGCCGCCATTCGCGTGACAGGCTACAGTTTGAGGTATTTCCGGAGGGAGACTTTGGCAAACATGCCGTGACTCACTATCAGGTGCTGGAGCGGTTCAACTATGTCACCCTCGTCCAGTGCAAGCTGGAGACAGGCCGTACCCACCAGATACGCGTCCATATGAAGTATATCGGGCATACCCTGTTTAATGATCACCGCTACGGCGGCGATGCCATCCTGAAGGGGACGATCTACTCCAAATACAAGCAGTTTGTCCATAACTGTTTTGAGATAATGCCGCGTCAGGCGCTCCATGCAGCGACCCTCGGTTTCGAGCATCCGGTCACTGGCAAGGAGATGTTTTTCGAACAGCCCCTGCCGCCTGACTTCTCTGGTGTGCTCGATAAATGGCGCCGCTACTGGCAGACCCTGGAGCAGAGACTGGATACTGAAGATTGAGATTTCGATTGAAAAGGCAATTGTATCATTGCTTTATGATGTGTTATTTAATGTGTTTATTTTTAATGTTTTAAGTTGTTTATGTTACTTCATTGGTTTAATATAAAGGAACTCTTATGCCAAAGAAAGATCCACGCTTTGAAGACTATATAGACCGGGCTGCTCCTTACGCCCAACCCATCCTTTTGCATTTGAGGCGGGTCATCCATCAGGCATGCCCTGCGGTGGTGGAGAGCATCAAGTGGCAGCATCTTTTTTTTGAATATGCGGGGAGTAACCTCTGCCAGATGGCGGCATTTAAGCAGCACTGTGTTTTCGGGTTTTGGCTTCAGTCAAAGATGAAAGACCCGCATAAGATATTCCCTAAAGGGGAGGATAAGGTCGTCGGTGGACAACTCGGACGGATCACCAGGGTCTCCGATCTGCCCTCCGATAAGGTACTAAAGGAATATATCAAAGAGGCGATGGTACTGCTCGATCAGGGAGTCAAGCTATCCCGTCCCAAATCCGACCCGACCAATGCGCCTTCCACGGAGATACCATCCTACCTGGCCGCAGCGCTCAAGAAGAATAAAGCAGCTTTGGAGCATTTCAGGCTTTTCAGCCCCAGTGCCAAAAAGGAATACGTGGAATGGCTCACGGAAGCCAAAACCGAGCCTACCCGCCTCAAAAGGCTCGACACTGCCATAGAGTGGATAGCAGAGGGCAAGACCCGCCACTGGAAGTACAAATAGGCAATATACTTTTCCCTAATTTCGTTTAATATCCAAACATTCACATGAAGAATATCCTACTCTTGCTGTTTGCAGGTTTCTTATTCAGCTCTTACGCAGGCACGTCCGGACCGCCTGCAGGCAAAGGGGACTACGTCCTGATCCCTAAAGGCACTATAGATGGAACAGAGATCGCCCAGTTCTATATATCGGCGACAGAGGTCTCCAATAAGCAGTACCGCGAGTTTCTGCAGGCGCTCAGAGCCTCGGGCGATACAGCCAAACTCAGGATCGCTATGGTAGATAGTACCCAATGGCTAAAGGAGCCCTACAATCAGCCTTATGCAGAGCATTATTTCCGGCACCCGGCTTATGATGACTACCCCGTCGTCAATGTCACAAAACGAGGCGCACTGCTCTATTGTGAGTGGCTGACGGAGAAGTTTAAAAAGGATGGAAAGCCTCAAATGCGCGTGACACTGCCTACAGAGAAGCAATGGGAGTATGCAGCTAAAGGAGGAGATCCCAAGGCGGTATATCCCTGGGAGGGCAATTCACTGAAGTATGAGAAGAAGGGCAAATACTATGGTGCTTATATGTGCAACTATTTCAGAGGATTGGACAAGAACAGTCCACCGCTAGACACGACTAAGTTTAATCCTAATGCGGATATCACGGCTCCTGTCAGGGCATATATGCCTAATGCCTATGGCGTATATAATATGGCCGGGAATGTAGCAGAGATGCTGTCGGATAAGAACTACACCAAAGGGGGCAGCTGGCACTCACCGGCAGATAAGATCACCATCGCCGCACACGAAGATGCTGATCCCAATACGGGTTCTACTATGACCGGGTTCAGGCCGGTGGTCTGGTGATAGTCAGGCATGGTTTTAGTGCTTTTTGATACTAAACAGACTATCATGAGCAGGGGATTTGTCAGGGAATATGAAGATCAGTGGCTCCACGAGATACCGCCCACTATGGCAGCTCTTATACAATATCTCACGAGAGAAAATAACGGCATCCCTGTATATGAGCGTAGAACCTACACCGATCCCGATACAGAGAGGGAAGTGCATGAAATGAGTAATAGCCTTTCATACGCTATCGATGAAGAGAACCGATGGTATATGGTGGAATAGAAACGGTTATTCCCTTTTTTTCTTTTTGATCTCTTTGACCAGCGCCGGCAGGTTTATGTCTTGATGATTGAGTTTCCTGTGTAGGGACGTCAGGATGATAAGCCATTTATCAGGATTATCAGTGATACCATAGACCTTGAAGTTTGCGCTGACGCCTGAGTCATTTACCAGTATGCCCCACATTTTATTGATCCATATATCATACCAGTAGTGATGGTGCCTGACGGCGACAGCCTCCGGCATAGCAGCAAAGCTGTCTTTCTCCGCTGGCATCCACTGCACAGCGCAATAGGAGATGAGCGCATCGATGCTTTTGGGCTTGACGTATTTCTCAAAGTAGCCATCTCCGCGATGGTCAGAAGATGGCTGCTCGGTCACTGCCTTTCTTTTGGTTTGCTGTGACAAAACACTGTCAGCCGTCATGGCAAAGCCATATGACACAGTCAGAGATAGGATGATCAGTAGCAAACCACGCATAGCCTCTCAAAAATAAAAAACTCCCGCCTGAATAACAGACGGGAGTTTGTATTGTATTCTGTATTGCCAATCAACAGTCACCTGTCAACGGCCAACAGTAATTATCCGATCAGCTCGATACCGCTTTCTTCCTTCTTGGTAGTGCCGCCCAGTTTGTCGATGTCCTCCTGGTTAGAGACGAACATCTTGTCAAACCTGCGCTGGCCTGTACCTGCAGGTATCCTCTTACCTACGATCACGTTTTCTTTCAGGCCTTCGAGGAAGTCCTGTTTAGCCGCGATAGAGGCAGATGAGAGCACCTTGGTAGTCTCCTGGAATGAAGCCGCAGATATCCATGACTCAGTAGAGAGTGACGCACGGGTGATACCCTGCAGCTGCGGAGTAGCTGTAGCCGGGAATGCATCCCTGTATTCTATCAGCTTCTTGTCCGCACGGCGGAGTACTGAGTTCTCCTCGCGCACGCGGCGGAGAGATACTATCTGGCCCGGTTTCAGCGTCTCAGAGTCATCGGACTGTGTGATCACCTTCTTATCAAAGAGCTCATCGTTGATAGCGAGCAGTTCAAACTTATTGACTGATTCACCTTCGAGGCACCTTGTGTCGCCCGGATCTTCGATGATCATCTTGCTCATCATCTGGCGTACGATCACCTCGATGTGCTTGTCATTGATCTTGATACCCTGCAGACGGTATACCTCCTGTATCTCATTCACGAGGTACTCCTGTACCGCAAATGGTCCCTTGATATAGAGTATGTCGCCCGGTGTAGTAGCACCGTCAGAGAGCGGTGTACCTGCACGTACGAAGTCCTGCTCCTGTACGAGGATATGCTTGGACAGCGGCACGAGGTACTTGGTAGTTTCACCTTCGCGGCTCTCGATGATGATCTCACGGTTACCACGCTTGATACCACCGAAGCGAACCACACCGTCTATCTCTGCTACTGTAGCAGGGTTAGATGGGTTACGTGCTTCGAAGAGCTCGGTCACACGTGGCAGACCACCCGTGATATCCTTCACCTTGCCCATCACACGCGGTATCTTGGCGAGGATCTGTCCTTGTTTGACTGTTTCCCCGTTGTCTACCACGATATGCGAAGCTACCGGTACGTTGTATTGCTTGCCGTCTTTACCAGCCTCTACGATCACAGTAGGGATCTTGGTCTTGTCCTTGGTCTCTATGATCACCTTCTCGCGGTGTCCTGTCTGCTCATCCATCTCATCACGGTAGGTGACGTTCTCGATGATATGCTCAAACTTGACCTTACCCGCTACTTCTGATACGATGACGTTGTTATACGGATCCCATTTGCAGATCACATCGCCCTTCTTGATCGCCTTGCCGTCCTTCACATAGATGAATGAACCGTAAGGGATGTGCTGAGAGATCAGCACCTTGTCAGGATTATCATCCTTCACGATACGCATCTCACCTGTACGGCCTATGACTACGTTCACTTTCTCACCTGACTCGTCGGTAGATGCGATAGTACGCACACCGTCAAATACGATGACACCGTCAAACTTAGCCGTGAGCTGTGACTCAGTAGCACTCATCGATGCGATACCACCCACGTGGAATGTACGGAGTGTCAGCTGTGTACCCGGCTCACCGATAGACTGTGCAGCGATGATACCTACAGCATCACCCGTTTCTGCAGTCCTGTTGTTGGTCAGGTTGCGGCCGTAGCACTTCACACATACGCCCTTGCGGGTCTCGCAGGTGAGTACAGAGCGTATTTCTACTTCTTCTATACCTGCATCAGCTATCAGCTTTGCAGAGAACTCATTTATCTCTTGTCCTGCTTCTACCAGCAGTTCGTCAGACTCAGGATGGTATACGTCCTGCAGGGCAGCACGTCCGAGTATACGGTCTATCAGTGGCTCTACTACATCGTCGCCATCTTTCAGCGCCGAGATAGTGATACCCCTCAGTGTACCGCAGTCTTCTTCGCCGATCACCACATCCTGCGCCACGTCTACGAGACGACGGGTCAGGTATCCTGCATCCGCTGTCTTGAGAGCCGTATCGGAGAGACCTTTACGCGCACCGTGGGTAGAGATGAAGTACTCGAGGACGGAGAGGCCTTCCTTAAAGTTAGAAAGGACCGGGTTCTCGATTACCTCGTTTCCGGTAGAGCCTGATTTCCTTGGCTTAGCCATCAGACCTCTCATACCTGAGAGCTGCTTGATCTGAGCTTTAGATCCACGCGCACCTGAGTCGAGCATCATAAATACAGAGTTGAAGCCCTGACGGTCCTCACTGATCTGCTTCATGAGTGTATTGGTCAGCCTGTTGTCGGTAGCGGTCCAGATATCGACTACCTGGTTGAAGCGCTCCTTGTCAGTGATGAAGCCCATCTGGTATGACTCGGTGATCTCGTCTACCTTGGCATTAGCTTCTTTCACCAGCTTGTCTTTCACATCCGGTATGATCACATCTTTCAGGTTGAAAGACAGGCCACCGCGGAATGAATAAGTAAAGCCGAGCTTCTTGATATCGTCGAGGAAACGCGCTGTAGTAGGGATATCGGTCTCAGCCAGGATCTGGCCGATGACATCCTTCAGCTGCTTCTTGCCGAGCAGTTTATTGATATAGCCTACACGCTCAGGCACGGCCTGATTGACGATGATACGTCCCAGTGTGGTTTCTATTACCTTATTGATGAGTTGGTGACGCTCATTCTTGACCTTCACGCGGCATTTTACCACTGCGTGGAGTTCTACTTTACCTTCGTTGAAAGCTATCACAGCCTCCTCAGCACCGTAGAATGTCAGGCCTTCGCCTTTCACCTTTACTTCCTTCGTAGACTTGCGCTCCTTGGTCATGTAGTACAGACCGAGTACCATGTCCTGAGATGGGAGGGTGATAGGCGTACCGTTCTGAGGGTTGAGGATATTGTGCGAAGCCAGCATCAGGAGCTGTGCCTCGATGATAGCCGCATTGCTCAGTGGCACGTGTACCGCCATCTGGTCACCGTCAAAATCCGCGTTGAACGCCGAACATACGAGCGGGTGGAGCTGTATCGCCTTTCCTTCTACCAGCTTAGGCAGGAAGGACTGAATAGACAGCCTGTGGAGGGTAGGAGCACGGTTGAGGAGGATAGGGTGGCCTTTGAGGATATTCTCGAGGATGTCCCAGATCACGCCTTCTTTTTTATCTACGAGTTTCTTAGCAGACTTTACGGTCTTCACGATACCTCTCTCTATCAGCTTCCTGATGATAAACGGCTTGAAGAGCTCGGCAGCCATATCCTTAGGCAGGCCGCACTCATGCAGCTTCAGCTCAGGGCCTACGACGATGACCGAACGGCCAGAGTAGTCCACACGCTTACCGAGGAGATTCTGACGGAAACGTCCCTGCTTACCTTTCAGTACGTCAGAGAGTGACTTCAGCGCACGTCCGCCTTCAGCCTTCACGGCGTTAGACTTACGCGAGTTGTCAAAGAGGCTATCCACCGCCTCCTGGAGCATACGCTTCTCATTACGGAGGATCACCTCAGGAGCCTTGATCTCGATCAGCCTCTTCAGACGGTTATTACGGATGATCACACGGCGGTAGAGGTCATTGAGATCCGATGATGCGAAACGGCCGCCATCCAGTGGCACGAGCGGGCGCAGCTCAGGTGGTATGACAGGCAGGTACTGCACTACCATCCACTCAGGCTTATTCTCGTGGTGCTCATTGGCCTCACGGAATGCTTCCACTACGCTGAGCCTCTTGAGGGCTTCAGCCTTACGCTGACGGCTGGTCTCATTGGCTGCAGAGTGACGCAGGCTGAATGACAGGTCGTCGAGCTTGATACGGCTCAGGAGTTCCTTCACCGCATCGGCACCCATCTTGGCGATGAACTTCTGAGGGTCCTCGTCAGAGAGCAGGTGGTTATTTTTGAAATCTTCATTGTCAAATACAGACAGGTACTCTTCCTCTGTGATCAGCTCAAGGTACTGGAGCTTCTTATTCTCCTCGCCCTTCTCAGTCATCACATTGACGCCCTGTGCAGCCTTGCCCGGCTGTACTACGATATAGCGCTCGTAGTAGATCACGCTCTCGAGCTTCTTAGAGCTCATACCGAGCAGGTAGCCGATCTTATTAGGGAGCGACTTGAAGTACCAGATGTGTACGATAGGCACAGTGAGCTTGATGTGGCCCATGCGCTCGCGGCGAACCTTCTTCTCGGTCACCTCTACACCGCAGCGGTCGCAGACGATACCCTTGTAGCGGATACGCTTGTACTTGCCGCAGTAGCACTCGTAGTCCTTGGTAGGGCCGAATACACGCTCGCAAAACAGGCCCTCCATTTCAGGCTTGTACGTACGGTAGTTAATAGTTTCAGGTTTTTTGATCTCACCATGAGATCTGGACAGGATAGAGTCCGGGGATGCCAGCGTGATGGTGATCTTCGAGAAGTCCAACCTACGCTGCTCTTGCCTTTTAGCCATGCAGTGATATGTTTTGAGTGTTTACAGTGTCTACCCGAAAGGGAATATGACACTACTTCCAAAAAATTTGGAGCGCCAAAGATACACTATAGAAGGGGAAAATCCAAACGCTTTCGGGCGAGGGGAGAGAATAAACGTTAAAACAAGATAGTGTTTGATTATTAATAGGTTATAAACAGAGAAGAGGCCTTTGTTCACGCTTGTTCACGATGTTCACGCCTCCAGGGACCGTGAACAGCGTGAACACGTGAACATTTCTATTTCCCCTGTTCAATAGGATGTTCAATACCTGTGTTCAATGGAGTTGAACATGAACATTGAACAAGGAAGTTGAACAAGCGGTTGTTTGTGACAATATAAACTAAAAGGGAATGAGAGACGCCAATCTGTTGTTTTTTCGAACAAAACAGGTAAATTTATTAATCTCAATATCCTACTATGAAAGCTCTTTTGGCTTTTTCTTTAATGTTAATTTACGGTACGGCTATCTCACAGGTTCTTCCAACCAATGCCCAGGTGTTCAATTTTGCTGTAGGGGATACATTTGTTTATCAGATGGCAGAAAATGTTGACTTATTTGAGATGATGGTTGTTCTTGCAAGACAGGATGGCGGGGATTCCACAATATATACCTTACAGCATTATTTTAATTATGACAGCACCCATAATTACTTAAACCATAATGTCGTGCACCAAATTATCACACAGGACACTTCAATTTTTTCGACCTCTTCGTTTTCCAACTCGTTCTATCCAGTTGCAAATTATTGCGGTTGCTTGCAATATCTAGGTATAGGTAATGGCTCTAATGTCAATCCAAATAGTTGGGGGGATTCAACGATCGAGTTAGTGGGAACGTGTGTACATGGAGGAGGAGGCTCTTATGATGTTTTTTTTTGCAAAAGGTTTAGGTATTGTTTATATAAATTCTAATTGCAATGGTCCTTATGGCACGGGATCGCAATATTCTGATCTGGTTTATTACCATTTGACGAATGGTATTACCGGGGGCACTGCCAATTATTATACTCTTGGCGTATCTGATTTAACGAATGATGGAGCTTTGATTCAGATAGTTCCGAATCCTGCTAATACACAGTTTGAAATTAGAATAGGGCAATCATTATCTGATGATGCCAGTTTTACACTTTTTGATGCAAGAGGTAAAATGTTATTGACCCAAAAACTAACATCAAATCATACTATGATCCAAAGGCAAGGTATAAGCAGCGGAATTTATTTCTGGTGCGTTGACGTTTCAGGGAAAGCGATAAAGGCCGGAAAGATGGCTTTGGAGTAACCCGCCCCTATTAGCGCGAGTGTTTTCCACTCGTGCCTCATCTCGCAGTATCAATTCTATGTTCAGTCTCATGTTCAATAGCCTTGTTCAACATAATTGAACATAGGAGTTGAACAAAAGATTGAACGGATTCCCCCACTGGTCGAGGTTGAACCTTAAGTTAAGCCTGAATATTACTCAGAAATAAATGAGTTCCCCATCTCGTCCCAGTTTGCAACGCGGACGCTGTATGTGAGGGAATAGGTTTAAGTAGAAATGATGTGGTATAATGAAAGTCTTTACTGTACAATAATGACATGGCCATTGTGATCTCTTATCTCTATTGAAGTGATTTCTATTCCGACATCTTTGATCAGCAAGGCCAGCAATTCTAATTCATTGATCAATTCCTCTTGTGTCATATAGTCCTGAATTTGATAGTTACTTCACTATACAGATTGGTGGTCGATGAGGCAGAAAGCGGATTGGCCACGAGCCGGGCTGTGCTGATCGTATTGATTGTATTGTTTGCTTTTGGGATCGATTTCTTATCAATGAGTATGGTCCTCACCTGTGTTTCTTTGTCTACCAGCTCCCTCACTTTCATACCATTGCCGCCTACTTTTATCTCTGCTATATCAAATTTTGTTTTTGAAATAGCCGGCTCTGTTTGTGGCGGCACTTTGGCTTCACGTAATGTGACCGGTACAGTAGCGATAGCGGTTTCATTCAGGCAAAACAGTTCGAGCTTGGACTTGATCTCGCCGCTATCCACTATCAGTCTGGCCATTCCCGGATTGTTAAGCAGCGCTTGCAACTTCGACTTTCTGGCATCTACCAGTTTATTCAGGCTATGGTCATTGAGCAGATTGACTCCTGTCAAAGTCAGCTTTCCTGCAGCCAACGCAGGATCCGCACTTGGGGCCGCTGTCAAGCCATTGAGCAGGCTAATGGTAGCTGCATCTGCCTGTTGATTTGGTGCAGGTACAAAACCTAACAATGATATTTGGAAGTCTGCAAACTCCTGATCTGTGATATAGTTTTGTCTGAAAAGGGCATTTGACGTGTTGAGCGCTTTTTCAAATTCCTGGTATCGGTCTAGCTGATAGTTTTGAGAGTCTAGTATAGCATCAAATGTCTCATGTATGAGCTGCGAGACAAACTCCGCAAAGCCCAGGCTTACTTTAGAAAAGTCAGTTGCCATTTATTGTATTATTGGTTGAGTGGGGCATAGTCGGTCTTAAACCTGATTAAAACCCTGCCGAAAATATCAACCTTGGTGCCGCTTGAATCTCTCTGATATGATTTCGCAGTATTTACCGTAATGGCCTTATTCTTTGACATTTGCTTACTCCTGAAAAGACCGAGGATGCCCATTGACTTCAGGTTTTTTGATTTGTCTATTGACTTTAGCGAGTCTGATGTGTCGGTCCCGCTGGTCGTAGTATTCCAGGTAGAGAAGGTGATCTTGGTTTCTATTTCTCCCTCGGTCACTACCAGCCTCATCAGGCCCTGCTTAGACATATTTTGCAGCAGAGCGTATTTATTTGAGGCTATGAGCGCTGCTACGGATTGATGAATGTCTTTGTAAGTGGGGACTTTTGCAATTTCCGTCACTGTGGCATTATAATCTTTGACTGCATTGAGATTAGCTTGCAGATTGGTATCTTTTACTTTATCGGCCAGATTGCTAACTACAGGTGCCAGTGCATTGATCACTCCACCCCACCATTTATCGGAGGTAGATGGAGTCGATGATATTTGATGAACGTGATCGGTTGTAGGAGTTTGTAATTTATCCAAAGCTGCCTGCAATTCGGTATCACTCACTTTAGGCAGGTCATATTTGAGTAAGAAATCAGACACATCGGTGAAACTCACTCCGTCTACTGTATTGTTGATATAGGTAGAAAGGTCAGCGGTTAGTAAGTTGACAAACGTAGCATAAGCTTCCATTTGGTCAATGTGCGCCTCCAGAAGGGAATCAAAAACACCTGTTACCAGATCTTTTGTAAATTCTACGAAAGGGATATCACCGAATCTCGCAGCTGTGTCAATAGCATAATCGCTCATAGTTTCTTATTTTTTAGATTTTGTGCTTACTCTGATCAGTTTTCAGCTATCCTGTCTTACTCTTTATGTAGGATTTTCAGATTACTCCTTTGATGAAGGTATTATAATTAAAATAACATTCATATTTTTTTCAATTAAAAATTTACCAATTTATAATAAGCAGAATTAGTTTTAATTATTCGCTATGATTGGTGTTTAGCATAGAGTCATCACTAGAGCGAGTGGTGACGCTCGTGCTTTGTATGTTCAATAGTCATGTTCAACATAACTGGTATATAGTTACCACATAATTGAACATAGGAGTTGAACAAATTGTCACCATAGTTTTGCTGCATGTGCTTGGGGCAGATCTTACATATGTAGCAAAGCCACGGGAAGATAAGCTGTTACCCGGTATAGCCGTGCAACTGTGTGGATGTCTAAGCCCCCCAACTATAATTATTCCAAAGTCATTTTTTTTGTGCCAATCACACGACCATCAGCTATTATCGATACTAAGTAGATACCGCTATTGATACCATGTGTATCGAACTGAAATTCATTCTGAGAACTTTGCAGGGGGAAGCTTTTGATTTTCTGACCCAAAAGATCTGTGACCAGAAGTGAACTTTCCGATGCATCTTGAGGAATTATGAAAGAAGCCGTAACTAAACCATTATTGGGGTTGGGGTATATGCCCAGGGATGAGGTAGAGATAATGTTTTTGACTGAAGTATTAATTTTTCCGCAAGGACTGAATTTAGCTAAGAAGGCATTTTCAACTCCGCCTCCGCGCAGGGTATCAGCGCCGATCACGAAAGTTGAAGCAAAGTAATCTCCTGTCCAATACAAATTACCCAATGGGTCAGCTGTCAGGCCACTTGCATCATCGCCTCCATATTGAAATGTTTCTGCGCAAATAATGTGACCGGAGCTGTCAAGGGATAACAGGAAAGCTTTGTCATTATTACTGGTGGATGTAGGTGTGTATATAATGCTATCGTTGTGCCAGTATATCATATCAAACTGACCACCGGAAAGGTAGATGTTCCCATCTATGTTTGAGGTGAGGGAGTATGGTAGCAGGCTATGGGTAGGATTTGTACCCATTTCATATGATGCTGTCACCCAGAGAACATGACCAGCACTATTTAGTTTTGCAACATAAAAATTGGTGTTGGCATATGGGCGCTGTACTACAAGCGAATTATCTATAAACAATGAGTCTGTGAATTTCCCCAGTACATAAATATTACCCTGATGGTCGGTATGTATGGCAGATGCAGATGCACTCAAACCGCTAAAGGATTTTGCCCATAACACAGTACCATCTTTATCATATTTAGCCACAAAACCGTTGTAACGTTCATAAGGAGTATGAAGCGTCACATTGCCGATGGTGAGAGAATCCCCTGTAAAACCTCCTGCTACAAAAAGGTTATTATCGGTATCTGTTGCCACTGCACTACCCCCGGTTGAGGTCATTTTCGGTTTTACAGTCTTAGCCCATAGCTCGGAGCCACCCGCAGAATATTTTACAAGAAAGTATGTATTATACAGACCATTAGACGGAGTTAAACTTCTAAGGGTATCATGGCCAAAAACAATCAGAGAATCACTAAAGCTACCTGTAAAGTAAACATTGCCGTCAAGATCAGTAGCGACACCGGCACCGCTATTAGCATGAGTGAGATGGGTCGCGGCATTTGAGTCTATCCAAAGCAGGCTACCGTTACTGCTCACTTTCATAAAGTATATGGTTGGAGTATTGATAGGCGAGGTGAAAGTAAAAATATTACCACTCGTATCGGTAGCTACACGGCTGAAGTTGTAATTAGCAAATCCAGGTATCGTGAAAGTCCATTGTACCTGCCCTGAAGAAGTGTATTTGACCAGGAAATTGGTGGTGTATGGACTGGTGCTATGTATAGTATAGGGACCGAAAGTAACGCTATCGCCCTCCAGGTATCCCCATACTATAGTATTGCCATTTTTGTCTGCAGTGACATCTGCCACCTCGACCACATCGCCACCTGTGGATCCTCGTGTCCACAACCAATTAGGACTTGCTACCTGTGCCAAAATATTTGAAGAAAAAGATAGAAATAGAGTAATTCTGAGAATGTGAAGTGTTTTCATACGGATTTTTTGGAAAGATAAACAAAAGGGAAATTAACTCTTAATCTGCCCTATCAGGCAAGTGTACCCGCATCGTCCGCGCTTCAGCCGTTTCACTTGCTGTTGGTGTTATCACCGACCGCTACCTGATTCTGTTCAGTCTCATGTTCAATAGTCTTGTTCAACATAATTGAACATAGGGGTTGAACAAAGATTTTGTTTTTGTTAGGGTTAGCTGCCGAAGACTTAAATACTACTCCTTTGTAAAGCGATAGGAGGTGCCATTCACTCTCGCAATATACATACCCATTGGGAGTTGATGGATATCCAACTCCGCCTGTGTATCGTGATAAGTGCCTGACAGGACTATACGCCCGATCATATCGGAGATCATTATATCTCCTATATCGTGGTATGAAGTGATGTGCAGAACATCGTGTGCAGGGTTGGGATATATAGATAGCCCTGCATAGCCATGAGTGATATCTGCGATACCAGTGGTAACAGTGCCGGGGCACGCTATGCCAGGTGATAGCTGAAAAGTTTGTATGCCATTTTGCTGCTGGCAGACCAATGAGTCATAACCACAATCTACCGGACAAGTATTAACGTAGTCCAAAGGACCAAGGACATAAAGGTTGCCAACGCTTTCCAACCAGTACAGGACATTCGAAGGGCTTTGGGTAGCATGTAGCCGCATAAATTTTCTAGTCCCGGACAGAATGGGAGTTTGGCTAACGCTATCCACCTTAAATTCCTGAAGATGCCATGTCATGGAGATGATAGGGTCAAATAGGTTGATCGCAATGGAATCATTCAGATTGAGTGAATAATCATATAGCAGATCGGTCTGGGCAGCGGTTCTCCTGATGTATATTTTTCTGCCGATGGTGTCTTCGCGATATAGAGTAGTATGACTACTCTCTTTCACTTTTTTGTAAGTCACACCGCTGACGACAGTATCTCCTGCAGTATGCACCGTAAATGACCCGGCACCGAAGGCCCCGGTATAATTTATCTTCCATTCCACGCTATCGCGGAGAGTAGGATGATAGGTCTGTGCAGTCGCAGCAACACTGATGGTAATAAAGAGCAGGAGTAGTTTTGTTTTCATGGTGAGTTTTAGTTTAGAGGGTTATTCTGAATATAGATGCACAAGTATAACAATGAGTTGCATTTTTATGGATGCAGCCTTACTGCGCTACTTAAAACATTTTTTTCTTTTTCAGATACTATAGTATATCTTTAGGCATACCCAATCTACTATGAAGCTAAAAAACCTCACCCTCGCCCTTCTGCTTACAGTAGCAGCTATCACTTGCGTCCAGGCACAGGACAGCAGCAGTACCACGAGTACTACTACCACTACATCTACCACGGAGGAAGCATCCGAGAAGCCTGACTATATGAAGATATATGGCTGGGTAGGAGGTATACTCATAGCCATCGTCGCTATAGGTGTGATCGGCTTTGAGATGCGCACTATCAAGAAGGATGAGGAAGAAGCAGCCGCAGAGGAGAGCAGTGAGTCCTGAGGGACTTTTGATAGCAAAACTGTAGGTCAGTATTTCTCACCCGGTATCATTGATGATCATCAGCTTCTCCTGACGAGGTATAGCATGTATATTAGCGCAAGGAAAATCAAATAGCATGAAGAAAGTACTGCCTCCTAAACAAAGTGAAGAATTGCTGAAGATATTGAGAGCGCGTTTTGAAAAAAATAAGCACCGCCATAAAGGCATCGAGTGGGCTAGTGTAGAGAAAAAGCTGAGTAAAGCTCCGGGCAAACTGTACACTCTATATGAGATGGAAGAAACAGGCGGTGAACCAGATGTAGTAGCTTATGATAAGAAGGCTGATGAATACACCTTCTATGACTGCTCAGCAGAGAGTCCTGCAGGGCGTCGCAGTTTCTGCTATGATCGTAAGGCGCTGGACTTCAGAAAGGAACATAAGCCAAAAAATAACGCCATAGATGCAGCTGCGGACATGGGCATAGAGCTGCTGACCGAGGAGCAATACAGAGCGCTGCAGCAGTTAGGCAAGTTTGACACCAAAACATCGAGCTGGATACAGACACCTCCGGAGATCAGGAAACTCGGAGGCGCCGTATTTTGCGACCGCCGGTATGATACGGTCTTCCTCTATCACAATGGTGCCGAGTCATACTATGCTGCAAGGGGATTTCGCGGTTCACTTAGGGTCTAAGGCATCGGTGTGATCTTATTCTGGTCCATCACGGCTTTCCATGAACCGACTTTTGTTCTTTTATATATCGTGCAGTATGGAGCCGTGAGTGTAGTGTCAGTCCCTGTAGCTGTTTTAACCTTGACAGTGTAGTGGCCCCAGATATATCCCAGATCTCCAGATGATGAGACGACAGCCTTCTCTGATGTCCAGCTAAACGTATTGAGGTCGGGCTTATCACTTGCAGCTATCTGCTTGAGGATGGCTACTTTACCGATGCCTTCATGTTGGTCCTTTGGGATTACCACTACAGCATCGTCATAGTATTTTGCCATAGCTTTAGCCAAGCCATAGCGTTGCACCATATCAGAGAAGTCCCTATCCGTAGCAAGTAGCGACTCCTCAGCTTCCTTTGTAGGATCGGGTTCAGGGCTACTATTATTACATGCTGTTAATAGCAAGACGGATAGGCATATCAGAAGCAGCTTTTTCATTTTAAGGTCATTTGGTTAAATACATACAGGCAAAGGATGTACCACTATCATATAGTGCGCAGGTGCGAGATATTTTGCGGATGTTATTACCTATTGACAGTCAGTTTGTTGATGCACATTGTGAAGCAAATTATATCCTTTTTGGCTTGCTTGGCACGGTACTTGGACTATGTCCGTTACCTGATCCTTTATAGTGTGCATAGTTGTATATAGGTGCTGCTATTGGAGATCAGGTATGATTTATTTTTTAACGCAAAAACGGAAAGAAATGAAAACTTCAAAAATAAGATCCGCTGTGATCGCCTCGATGTTGGCGCTTGGAGCGGTTATCGGAGGGGCCTATCCGGTATCAGCAGGTACTAACGGACCTCCGGTCCTCACGTACGAGAAGAATGCGATAGCTAAAGACCTCAATCGGGTCACTACCACCAAGGAGCGTGTGGCTAACCTGCAAAAAGAATTGAAGGCGGAAAAGAAAGCAGGTAACAACACTGTAGCGCTCAAAAAGGAGCTGAAGAAGGCAAAGGCTGACCGTACACAGGCGCAAGCCTATCTGCGTGCAGACAAAACCGACCTGGTCATGGATCACCAGACCTATGTGAAAGAAAAGAAAGGTGTAATCCTCGACGACAGGTATGCATTGATGAATACCTGGTTTAGTACCAGAAGTGATAGGAAACAGGCTCTCGCCGATGAAAGAGAACTGCTGAAAAATGATCAGCAGGCACTGAAGGAAGCGAGAACTACCCGCAACGCTGACATACTAGCAGTCAATAAAAAGATCTCAGATGTAAATGGAGACAATCAGGCACGTCTGAAACTCGAGGACGCCGGTGTCAAAATGCAAAATCTGGCTATGAAATAGTCAGTAAGTGATCTCTATGGAGAAGGGCTTTTGTGAATAACAAAGGCCCTTCTCTATTTGATATTAAGACTCGTTGAAATAGGAGTTTTTATGGAATTTTACTTGCTTTACGGTAGAATTCTATAAAATAAAACTTTATGAAACGGTTATATGTAATTATTCTGGCACTGATATGTTTCAGTACGATCTGTTGTTCAGCCCATCCTTCTACATTTGCTCAAAAGGATATTTTTCAGTCAAACTATTTTATCAAAAATGTTCCGGGTCTGGTCTCTGACTTTAAGGGCCAACCCATCCGCTACTTTGCGGATCACGAGGGCATTTGTGTGTATCTGACTGATGCCGGACCTATATATAAGTTAGTAGACAAAGACGAAGAAAAAATAAAGGAGATAGAAAGGGAAAAGAAGCATGAACTCAAGAAAGGTAAACACATAATAGAGGAAGAAGAACGGGAATTACCAGTAAGAATAAGTTATGTACCTGTGAAATGGATAGGCGCAAATCCTCATCCGCGTATAGAATCTATCCACAAAAGTACAGGCTATTATACTTATCTGGCGGGGACAGTCTTGGAGGGATTTCATTCGATCATCACAGATGGATATAGCAAACTGATATATCATGACCTCTATCCGGGCATAGATGTGGAATATATACTGGCAGATAGAGGAGGAATGAAATATGATCTTATAATTCATCCCGGTGCCGATCTGAGCCGTATACAAATGAAGTATAGTGGCGATGCCCAAAAAATAGGGCTCGATCAAAACGGCAATCTGATCATTCATACTTCCACAGGAGATATCACAGAGCATGCCCCGGTCTCTTATACCAATGATGGTAAAGGTGTAGCCTCAAGCTATACTATAAAGGGTAATGCAGTGAATTTTGAACTGGCAGGGACATATGACCACAGCAAAACTGTCATAGTAGACCCTTGGGTAACTGTACTCACTCAATTGACCGTCAGAAATCTGGGTGTGTCAATAGACTATGATCTGATTGGTAATGCATATGTCTATGGCGCAGGCGCCCAAAATTATAATGATGCCGTAAACTTTCATAAAGTGGCAAAATTTGATTTGAATGGCAATTTTTTGTGGGTCTTCATGGGGTCTGTACCATCAGTAGGATGGGACACAAGAGGGTCAGGGTCTAATGATCTGTCAAATGCCAAAGTAGACAGGGTGACCAATAAAATCTATGTAGGTAATGCATTTAATTCTGTGGCTGGTACGAGGCTAATCAGATTGACTTCGACTGGTGTTTATGACAATTTTGTATCTATCGCTAATGTACAATTTGAAGAGATATGGTCATTTGTGAGTGATTGCTCTACAGGATCAGTTTTGGCGCTGGGGGGAGGGCTGAGTTCAAATCTGAATATGGGTGTCATCGACCCTGTATCGGGAGTAGTGACAACGAGCAATTTTACCACTGTACCTAACTCTATCGGTCAGGATATAGTGAGCGGCGCTTACGATGCATTTGGCAATTTGTATACCATCATGGCATCTGGCGGAACTCCTTCGATCAACAATAAAGTTTTTAAAGTTAATTCAGCTTATAATGGCTACGTGTGGCAGGTACCCTGCGGATATAGCGTCTTTAGTGAGGGATATGGCTTACCTGCCTTTAATAATTCCCCGGGATTTAATACAAATAACTATAATGCTTTGGCCGCAAACGGATCATATCTGTATTATTATGACGGTCACAATGTGAAAGCTTTTAATCTTAGCACCGGTGCGGGTGTCGGCACACCAGCTGTGATCTCCAATTATATACCCCAACGTCAGGGCGGAATAGCAGTCGATGACTGTAATAACATTTATGTAGGCGGGAAGGGAGTGATCAAAACCTTTACGTTTAACGGAAGTACCTTCTCACCTGGCGCCGATATATCGTTGGGTGCAGCCTTTGCGGGAGACTCTATCAATGATGTGAGGTATAATGCATCTAATAATCTCCTGTATGCCACCGGACAAGGGGTAGTCGCTACCTGCATAGCCTCTCTCAGTACAGGATGCACGGTTGTCAATACTTTTTCCAATGCTCTTACCTACGACTGCCAAAGGGCTACCGTACAGGTCGTACCTGGACCGGGATTGAGTAATCCTGTATTTTCTTATATATGGGAGGACAGCAGTGGTAATATAGTGCGCCAGACATCGCCTGGGATAGCGCTGGTTGATACTTTGGCTAATCTAAATCCGGGACGCTATTCCCTGCAGATACAGCTCAATGTAAACTGTGGCGGCGCTATCAAATATGATAGCTTCACTGTGATCTGCAATAATCTGACCGTTTCAGCAGATACGACCATATGCACTGGCGGTAATGCTCGTATCACGGCAACAGGCCTGCCGCCCGGAGGGAGCTACCTTTGGTCACCGGGTGGAGCGACGACATCATCCATTACCGTTTCTCCGGCTACGAGTACTACCTACACCGTCATATACACACCACCGTCAGGGTCACCGGTATCAGATAGTGTACGCGTGACAGTGGTCAGCACTGCTACGGTGGTGGTCGCAGATACCGCGGTATGTAGCGGTCAGAGTGTCCGTCTCACAGCCACACCTTCGGTAGGAGGTGGTACCTACCTGTGGTCTCCGGGGGGAGCTACAACTCAGACGATCTCTGTGAGTCCTCTGACCACATCTACCTACACTGTCACCTATAGCGCAGGAAGCTGCGGCGTGGCCGTAGATTCAGGTAAGGTCAGTGTCACACCTCGTCCTGATGTAGTGGTTTCTGATACGATCGTCTGCGCCGGCCAGAGTGCTACACTTACAGCCACTCCCTCGATAGGAGGAGGTACGTATGTATGGAGTCCCGGAGGCGCTACTACAGCCAGCATCACTGAGGCACCGGCAGGAGCCTCGACTTATACTGTCATATATACTATACCGGGGTGTATACCTGATACCGCGTCCGGTACGATCGGTATTATCACTTCACCAGTGGTATCTTTACGGCCGGATACTACTATCTGCCCCGGCACTAATGCCATACTTTTCGCATCTGTATCCGCAACCGGCGGTTCCTATCAGTGGTCACCAGGCGGCAGTACTACGCCAAATATCACCGTGTCTCCGGCATCTGCTACTACATATACAGTAGCCTACTCGTTGCAGGGCTGTGCTTCAGTTTCTGCGACCGAGACTATAAATATTTATCCCTCGGTCAGTGTGTCTATTACTCCTCGCGATCCTGAGTGCTATGGAGTTTCGGATGGGATTATTGTTTCAAGTATCCAGCCCCCGGGCAGCTATCAGTATTTGTGGAATAATGGTGCGATCACTGCCAACGATTCCAGCCTGACCGCAGGCATATATCGCCTGACAGTCACCGATGCGCATGGGTGCAATTGGACAGACTCTGCAGTGATCCATAGCCCGCCCCCCGCCACACTCGATATCCTGCCCTCTGATACTACAGTGCTGCAGGGCAATAGCGTTCAATTGATCTCTGCATTTGGTGGCTATCCGGGTTCAAGTATCGTAAGCTATACATGGACGCCGTCGGTAGGGTTGAGTTGCGGCGATTGTGCAGCTCCACTGGCTACCACTGGCCCGAATAGTGACAGTATCAATATCTATACACTTACCGTCATTTACAATAATGGTTGTATAGTACAGGCTGTAGATACATTGCGGATGGAGTATTTAGCAGTGGCAGCCATCCCGAATGCATTCACGCCAAATGGAGATGGCAAGAATGACACTTACCGGATATTGGCTAAAGGAGTGATAGATTTTAAACTCAGCATCTATAACCGATGGGGACAGTTGATTTTTGTATCTACAGATATCAATATAGGATGGGACGGAACATACAAAGGCCTTCCCCAACCTGATGGAGAATATTCCTATTTCTTTAATATCGGCTATCAAAACGGTAAAAAGGAAAATCATTCCGGAGCTATTACGCTCTTAAGGTAAATCCGGTGATTCCGATAGGATTTAGATTTATCAGACACTGACATGGGTTGAACGTATGAAGATGCTGGTGTCAAAATGCAGAATCTGGCTATGAAATAATGTGTAACGATCTCTATGAAAAAAAGGGCTCTTGTGTATAACAAGGGCCCTTTCTATTTCTATTTAGTGAAGTTATTGGTGACTGCTATTTTTTTTGTGATAGAGTTTTTGCCGTCAGATACGACAACTAAGTAGGTACCCTGATAGATGGTCTGCAGATCGAAGTAGCACATCGTACTTCCTTGCCTTATTATTTCAGATTGTACTAGTTTGCCGTTTATATCATATAGGGTTACTTTCCTGTCTATCGTTTTTGGGGTATAGGTCTGTATGACCAGCAGATCTTTCGCTGGATTTGGGAATACTGTTACATCTATGCGTCCTACACTCGTCTCCGTGACGGCTGTACTAGGAGAATAGGTGGTCACAGGCTCGCTGATGGTAGCGCTGGTAAAACTGCCCGGAGGTCCGGATGCTACAGTGCCATAGTAGTAGTCACCCAGCAGGTATGGATACGCAGGAACATTAAGCGAGTCTATAGTAGCAAAATAGCAATAGATGCCATTGGGGTATTCGGGTGTTTTGCATATCCGGCCGTTGTATTCATCGAGATCACCATAGCCTGATATATACTCATAATCTTCTTCATATGCACCGAGGATGGCGGGCAGTGGTGTAGACCCTGGCAGCTGAGATGGGATGGTATCAGTCAGTGCCGGGCCAGTGGCTGAGCTGCCATTGGGCAGAGTAGTGCGCGATGTGATATTTCTCAGCCTGTAGCTCGTACGGATCCTTTTGATAGGACTCGAGGCATCATTGGGGTCTGTATATCCATAGGCGCCATATATAGGAAATCCATCCTGTGCAAACCCGATCAACGGGCCGTGGGTAGTGGAGTCCGGTACATATAATCCGTCTGACAGATAGACGTTGCATATAGATGATGTAGGTACAGATGAAATATTGAATGCAGAGGGATTTTGATGCTGATGGTAGTCAGAGGTCATAGGCCCCGGATGTCCATGTGCGCAGTCAAAACCGAGGTTCTCAAAGTAGATGGCATTCTGGTGCCACTGACCCTGATTGTGGTAGGAGGCTGCATCTCTGGCACGATACGCTACAGTACCGTCTATAAATACTGCCACCGCCCCCATGCCTACCTGTGTATGCGTAGTAGCTGCAGTAGGGTTTAGCGGGAGTTTGAAGGTGTAGTTATTGTTGGCAGCAGTAGTGACAGTACCGATCGCAAAAGGTCCGGTGATGTATGCTGGTATACCCGTAGCGCTCACGTAGACATAGTTAGCCGAATACTGTACCTGCTGCACATTTGCATCGATTGCAGACATCTGAGGAGTGACATTGCCCGACAGATAGTAGCGGCCTTTGATACCGGAAGTGTTTTGCAGCCATGCTGTGATAGCAGGATTGGTCTGTGCCATAATCGTGGTCAGGCTGAGTATAGTGATCGCTAACAGTAGTACTTTTCTCATGAGGGATGGATTGATGATATAGCATTAGACCACATCATTACAAAAATCCTTCGGTCATGGTAAAAAAAGTACGGCCCGAAGCTAAGCCGGGCCTGCTACTGATGGATTTTGGCATATCTTTAGTAGCCACAAATCGGCTGATATGAAAATAGCAACATACAATGTGAATGGAGTAAATGGCAGGCTGCCTGTACTGCTGCGCTGGCTGGCTGAAGAGAAGCCTGATGTAGTATGCCTGCAGGAGCTCAAAGCGCCGGAGGAGAAGTTTCCGCTACAGGCGATAGAGGATGCAGGCTATAAGGCGATATGGCATGGACAGAAAAGCTGGAACGGCGTAGCTATTCTCACACGAGGTCTTGAGATCAAGGAGCTCAGGCGCGTACTACCCGGCGACCCGGAGGATTTGCACAGTCGCTATATAGAGGCGGTAGTCAATGGTATCATCATAGGCTGTCTCTACCTGCCAAACGGTAACCCTGCCCCGGGACCGAAGTTTGATTATAAGCTGGATTGGTTCAGGCGGTTTACCAAGCATGCTGAGATGCTGCTATCGCAGGAGGTGCCGGTAGTACTCTGCGGCGACTACAATGTGATGCCTACTGAGAAGGATGTATACAAGCCTGAGCGTTGGGTAGATGATGCGCTTTTCCGCCCTGAAACTCGGCAGGCTTTCAAAAAACTCGTGAATCAGGGATGGACAGATGCGATACGGAAGCTGTATCCCAATGAAACGATATATACTTTCTGGGATTATTTCCGTAATGCCTACGGCCGCAATGCAGGTTTGCGTATAGATCACTTCCTGCTGAGCCCACAGCTCGATAAGCGGCTGACGGCCGCAGGTGTAGACAAGCATGTACGTGGATGGGAAAAATCGAGCGATCACGCCCCCGTATGGATCGAGCTGAAGGATAAATGACGCCTCTCTTGCTTATCAGGGGCAATAATAACCTCAGATCGCGGCTTTCTGATGTGGTACGAACATTGCCGTTTCATTGACTAAAATGAAGTGTCATGAAAAAGATAATGGTTCTTATTGCCTTTGGTATACTGATCGGTATACTTCCGGCACACGCGCAGGATACTATTGCCAGTAGCTCTTCGACTACAGTCACTACGACATATCCGAGCCAGGCCAATGATGATATGGCCAAGCCCTCTAATATCACCGGCATAGCATTAGGTGTAGTAGGAGTTTTAGCTCTCGGTTTGGTAATAGTAGTGATGGTCCGCGGCAGAAAAAATACCGTAGGCGGTATACAAAACCAGGCTAAAACCGAACCTCGTCCACGCACGCCCGAGTCTATCAATAATCCCGGTAGCGGAGTATAGACTCAGTTCGCTTCTGCGTATTTCTTAAAATTATTCAGGATAGCCTGCCAGCCTCCACGCTGCATGTCTATAGAGTTTGTGCTTTCTGCCTCAAATGTCTCTACTACACGGGTAGTATTGCCATCGGGGATGAAAGTGACACTTACCTTCCTGCCATCGCCCATAGTGTAGGATATCAGTTGATGCTCTCGCACCTCATCATAAGTGCCTCCGAAGTCAAAACCGAAGCTTCCATCTTTAGCTTCCATCCGTGATGTAAATTTGCCGCCTGTGCGCAGGTCATTCTCTGCGCGTGGTGTGTGCCAGTCATCAGAGGCGCTATTCCATTTCATGATATGCTCCGGTTGTGTCCATGTCTGCCATACTTTGGCTACGGGTACGTTGACGGTAGCTTCTACCGTGATCTTTTGAGGTGTATTCATGCCCTTTATTTGCTTTAAATGTCTCCATAATATTTTGCAAAACCAACTCCGGGTAAAAGCTTCTTAGTCATATTAACCCCGTATTTGTATTGTTTTAAAAGACAACGATATATGGAGGTCGATTTAGGTCAATAAAATCTTTTTTACGGTAAATCCGTACATTATACGACTTGTATACCCTTTTCTAGGTATATAATTTTTGAGATATGAATAATTTTTACAATTAAATGAATTGGTAATCAGTTATTTAACATCATAACCCAGATAAGGTGTTGACATAGCGTAATCGTAGTATTATAATATTCAGACCTTATCAATCTTTAGAATACTAGATGAAAAAATCGACCCTCGTGTCGGTAGTTGTATTGTTTCTCACGATACTCTGCCAGAAAACGTACGCCGGAGTCCCTCAGGGGATCAATTACCAGTCAGTAGCCCGCAATAGCAGCGGACAACTACTCACCAACCAGACCATCGCGCTGAAACTCACAGTGCATGATTCTGCTGTGGGCGGAGCCTCCATATATAGTGAGCGCCATGTAGTCCAGACCAATGCTTTTGGTACATTCAGTGTAGTAGTAGGCGGTGGTATCGTACTGCAGGGTACATTCAGCGGGATCAACTGGGGCCTCGGCAGCAAATCCCTGCAGGCTGAGATGGATTTCACCGGGGGGACTAATTATACTAATCTCGGTGCATCAAAACTCATCAGTGTACCATATGCACTCTATGCGGGCGGCTCTACAGGCGATATCACTAATATTCAATACGACACTACAGGTATCCTGAATATATACAACACAGGAGGCACTATTATCTCTACCCCCAAGGGTGGCTGGCTCACCGGCGGCAACTCAGGCCTCAGCTCTGCCAATAACTATATCGGTACTATAGACAATACAGATCTGATCATCAAGAGAGGCGGTAAGGAAAGTATCCGCTATACTACAGGAGGTGCACTGCTCGCTACAGGCGATACCTCTATAGGCGTGACACCGGCCTCAGGCGCGGGCAAGCGTATGATGTGGATACCATCTAAAGGGGCTTTCCGTGCAGGTACAGTGACCGGTACTCAGTGGGACAATAGCAACATTGGATATGGATCATCTGCTATCGGTACTGATGTGCTGGCGTCGGGTACGGGCGCTATGGCTATAGGGAATAACGCACAGGCGATAGGCAATTATTCCGAAGCAATAGGAAATAACGTAATAGCTAAGGCTGCCAATTCAATGGTCATAGGCAGTTACAATGACACTACCGGCAGCGGTACAGGATCGGGTACATCCGATGTTCTCTTTCAAATAGGCAATGGCACCAGTTCCTCCAGGGCCAATGCTCTGACGGTAAACCGGTCTGGGCAGGTCACCGCAGCTCAGTTTATAGTGGGTCAATCTATGGCACTACAGGATAGCTCAATGAGTGCAGCACTGCTCGGTACTGCCAATGTGGGTGCTCAAAATAAATCATATATAAGAGTGCAGTCCCTTGGTTTGCCTCTTGCTAACACAATAACTCTGGCGAACGGTAGCCGCACCGGACAGATACTGATCATTGAGTCGCAGACTACATTGCCATTATTGGGTTATGGCATACGACTCAATGACTCCGGAAACCTGATACTGAACGGAAATGCAGAGTTGCTTAATCAGGATACGATCATGCTCAGCTGGAATGGCAGCTCTTGGGTCGAACTCAGCCGGAGTATTAATCACTAATATCTTGATGGATAACCTTTACATGTATTATCCGTACATAGTAAGGCTTGTATATTAGACTGTTAGCGGAGAAAAATGTTGTCGAATATAACAATAGAGTAAAATAAAGTTTGTTGATTTTCATGATTTTATGAGTAACTTAGGGTAAAGGTGTTGACAAAAGATAAACCTTGTGTTATTATAGTAAGACCTTAATCTATCAATTATGAGCCCAAAGCTTCACAAAATTGTACTGTCTTTGCTATTGATAATGGCCTTGACAGATATTTATGCTCAGACTGCGGTCCCTCAGGGGGTTAACTATCAGTCTGTAGCGCGCAATAGCGCAGGTCAGATACTTACCAATCAGACCATATCCCTCAGGCTTACCATCCATGACACCACATCTACAGGTGCCATTGTTTACAAAGAACAGCATACCGTACAGACCAATGCCTTTGGTACATTCAGCGTAGTGGTAGGCGGTGGCATCGTGCTGCAGGGTACCTTCAATAGCATCAACTGGGGTATAGGTGATAAATACCTGCAGGTAGAGATGGACTTCAATGGTGGCAGCAACTATACCAGTATGGGTGTATCGCAGCTCATCAGTGTGCCATATGCACTCTATTCAGGAGGTTCTATAGGCGATATCAGCTCTGTCAAATACGATACTACCGGTATCACCAATATCTACACTAAGGGTGGCACTATCATAGCAGGTAACAAAGGAGGTTGGCTCACAGGGGGCAACTCCGGTCTCAGCTCAACCAATAACTATATCGGAACGATAGACAATACCGATATGATCATCAAAAGAGGAGGTAAAGAAGCTACCCGCTTCACAACAGGTGGTGCTATGCTCGTCACCGGTGATACGACATTGGGCGTGACGCCTGCCTCAGGCGCCGGCAAGCGGATGATGTGGATACCTGCCAAGGGAGCTTTCCGCGCAGGTACCGTGACAGGCACACAATGGGACAATAGCAATATAGGATATGGCTCGGTAGCTATAGGCAGTGATGCCATAGCATCAGGGTCAGGTGCTGTCGCTATCGGCAATGGAGCGAAAGCGACAGGCACTAATTCGCAGGCTATAGGTAATAACGTCATAGCCAAAGCTGCTAACTCTATGGTGATCGGTAGCTATAATGATACTACAGCTAGCGGTACGGGGTCGAGTTCTTCGGATGTCCTCTTCCAGGTGGGCAATGGCTCGAGTACTACCAGGGGCAATGCACTTACTGTCACCAAAGGAGGCCAGGTCACTGCCAGTCAACTGGTCGTCACCCAGTCTATGAGCCTCAGCGATACACTTGTGACGCTTACTAACAGTAGCCCTTTTACTCTGCCAGTGAACTATGCGCTCATACGTATAAATCCTTCGACGGGCTCCTCAAACAATCAAATGACACTGCTGGCAGGTAGCAGAGTGGGGCAGATGGTCACGATCCTTGTGACAGGCAGTGGTGGCCATACGATCTTTGCAATGGACAATGCAGCAGTCAATAGGACTAATCTATCGGCAGATATCCAGCTCCTCGCTGGCGATGCACTTACACTCATCTGGGACGGAAGTGCATGGATAGAGCTGAGCGCAAGTATAAACCACTAAGAAAACGATGAACTCTCCGGTATTAGATATTGAGGATATAACCGACTTTGAGACGCTGGTCCATGAGGCGGAGAAGATGTGCGACAGGCGCAATAAGGAAGCCCGTCAATACATCGATGCAGCTATAGCTCAGTCTAAGATATCTGGCGACATCATCGAGATAGCTACTACACGCTATCTGGAGGCATACTACAATACATTCGTACTTAGCGATTTTGACAGCGGCATTGATATCATCAATGAAATGCTGAAAACACTGGAGGAGGAAGACGTCTACGAGCTAGGATATAAGCTGTACATGACTTTGGGCAATGCATATCAGTTCAAGGGAGATGTATTTGAAGCACAGCAGACGTATCTCTGCGGTATACGCCTGCTGGAGAGCAAGAGTAACATCAGTCACGATGAAAAGAAATTTCAGGGAGCTTACTACTATAATCTGGCACTGCTGCTTTCTGCTTCCCAGTTCAGGCTGGATACAGAGGAATACCTGAAAAAAGCTATCGATATTTATATTGAACTCAATGAGACTTTCAAACTATCGAAGAGTTATCTCGTCTATGGCACTTTCTTTGAGAAAGTCGGAAAGGATAAAGAAGCCCAGAAGATGTTTGAAAAAGCTCTCGCTATAGACATCGCTAATAACGATGAGTACAGCACTGCCCTTACCAAGGCAAATATGGGCTATGTCTCTAATAATATCGGCGATACAACGGATGCATTACGTTACTTTCACGATGCGCATACATATTTTGAGGCAAACCAGAGGCTCTATGAGCTGGGCATGACCAAAATGGGGATAGGCGTATGCTACTTCAGGGTGGGAGAACGTGAAAAAGGTTTTTCTTACCTGTATGACACAGAGAAGATATTTGTCGAAATAGATAATAAACAAGAGTTATCAAATTGCTATAGGAAACTCGCTGACCTGCTTAAGGAAGACCGGCAGTTTGAGCGCGCGGTGCACTATCTGGAGATGTACAATGAGCAGCTCAAGTACTTCTTTGACATAGATAAGACAAACGCACTGACCCGTGCCAAGAAGGAATTTGAATCGGATCAGAAAGAGAAAGAATCGCTGCTGCTCAAGCAGAAAAATGAAGAGATCCAGCAGTACGTATACAAACTCGAGAACTCAAATAATTCCCTGAAGCAGTTTGCTAATGTAGCCTCTCATGACCTCCGGGAACCGGTAAGAATGATACACAGCTATATGACCCTGCTCGAGAGGAGCATGGGCACAGGTATCAGCGAACAGCAGAGAGATTTTCTCGACTTTGCGATAGATGGTGCTAAGCGTATGGACAATCTCATCGTAGACATGCTCCGTCTCGCTAAGGTGGACGCGAATCCACAGATAGAAAATGTAAAGCTGGAGAGAGTCATCGAGGAAATAAAGCTCAACCTGTCGCTCAAGATCAGTGAGAAAAATGCAATGGTGGTATCTGGCAATCTGCCTGAGATAAAAGCGGACAGGACACAGATGCTGCAGCTGTTCCAAAACCTGATAGCAAATGGACTGAAATATAACGAGAGCAAAACACCGATGGTGAAGCTGAGGACCTTTGTCGGTGCTACTGAGACAGAGATCACTGTGTCAGATAACGGGATAGGCATACCACCACAGAGCCGCGATAAAGTGTTTGAAATATTCAAAAGACTGCCGGGCGCTAATAAATACGAGGGTACCGGTATAGGCCTCTCTATCTGCAAAAAGATTGTGGACAGTATGAACGGCAAGATCACTATCCATGACGGTGCACACGGCGGCACTACATTCAAGATCACTTTCAAGAACGATATCCTTTCATACCGTATCAATCCTTCTCAGCCATGAAATATTTCTTTACCCTCTTCACAGCTATGATACTGGGCAGCACAGGCTACGCTCAGATCGACGCCTATTTTGTTCTGTCATCGACAGGGACGTATACTTCTATAGAGGGTGTGGGCAGCCTCTCGACTACAGTAGGTGAGTTGACCATGGTAAAAACCTTCACAGGCGCAGGCCATATCATTACCCAGGGTTTCCAGCAGGGCAATATGCTCAGGTCAGCACCGACATCACTTCCGGTCAGACTGTTGACTTTTGAAGGATATAATATAGATGGATATAATCACCTCATATGGCAAACTGCCTCTGAGATAGACAATGCAGGATTTGACATAGAGCGCCTCAGTCCATCAAATGAATTTGAAAAGATAGGATTCGTCAAAGGCAACGGAAACTCAAATGCATTGGTGGAATATATTTATGATGATAAGAAAGCACCTCACGGTATCAGCTACTATAGGCTTAAACAAAAGGATGTAGATGGCAAATTCACCTACAGTGAAATAGTCTCTATATACTCCGGAGGTAAACAAGAGACTGACATAAGTGTCTATCCAATGCCTGTCCTCGATCTGGCGCACATCTCCATCCACAGCGGGGAGAACACTACAGGCACCATGACTATCACAAGCATAATCGGCGCTACGATGTATGAGGGTCCGATAGAGTTGGAGGAGGGTGGCGTTACCCTCAGTATAGATATGAGGTCATATGCAGCTGGCCAGTATTTCGTGCGTGTCAATACCGGCGCTCTCACCAAGACCCTGCAGATAGTCAGACAGTAATAATACAATATTTACAACTCCTCCAGTTGTCTGCCATAGTCATATTGCAGGTCCTCATGGAGTGTTTCCAATGCCTTCCTGATTTTTTTCTGTTGCCCTTCGTACAGGTTGGTTAGCGTGGTGCTTTTGTGGATCGGTATACGCGACTCTTTGAGAACAGTACAATAATATAGGAGCAATTCTACCTCTACTTTTTTGGAGCCGGTATAGCGGATATATTTAGCCGTACTGCGCAGTATCTTGCGCAGTGTTTTTTTGATCAGGTAGAGACTATTGCCTTTAGGGATTGCTGCGAACTGTTCATCTATGTCAGTTTTGACACTTGCGATATATGCCTGCTCGTCATGCGCCTCAAATATCAGATAGGTGAGGAGTTCTTTATTCTCCTTTTTGAAGCGGCCAAGCCTGAGGCATAGCTCTATGAGTTGCTTCTCGGATAGGTGAGTAAGTTCTTGCTTGAGCTCGTTGAGCGTGGCGGCTTTCATATGCTGAAAGTAATTTTATTTCAGCATTTTTCAGCTTAATACCCCGTATAACGCGTGCATCATTGCCTGAAATTATATTCCTTATATACCGCGCCGTCTTTGATCACTTTGAATGTATACCGCTGTCCTGTATAGGCTACCGGGAATGGATTATAACGGATACTGTGCTTGCCTGCCCGCAAGAGTACATTGGTGTATACAGGCCACATCAGTTGTCCGCTTTGGTTGTAATAACCGGCAGATACGACAGCGCTGTCCTCTACTACGAACGGGATATTCCGATCCACTCTGTTAGTATTAAACTCAGCGAGTATTGTACTCTTTCTTTTATCATATTCCCTTTTTAGCTCGTCTATATGCAGGCCTTTGATAGAAGCTGCCTCCTTCTGCAGAGCATCGGTTACAGCATGGTTTTTATCTGTGATGGACATGACAGGCAGGTCATCTGATATGCTCCATACAGCTTCTTGTGCCGCATGTACCAGAAACTTCTTTGAGGCGATGAAGAGCGCCATCTGAAGGAGTGCAGGTTTCGCTTTGCCGGCTACCTGATAATGCAGCGATGAGCCGGGTCCGCTTTTGGTCAGCTCGGTACACATAGCATAGAGGAAGTCTTTCTTTTTCTCCCTGGGGTTTAGTTTGATGTCGACAGACTGTGTGAGTAGCATAGCCTGATAACCCGGCTCATCCGCCTCCAGCATATATCCAGGGTCCAGATCGAGTGCTACAGGATGATCGCTGAGATTGGAGACGGTCATTTGCATCTTGGGCTTGAAGCCATCCGCACCCATCGACGGGGGAATGCTATCATAGTTGGAACCTGTCATTTCTACAGTTACCAGCTTGCTTGCTATAGCTTCTTTGAGGTTAGTAGATGAGAGGCGCCAGGCAAAGAGGATAAATGCACAGAGAAGGATAATAGATCTCATGGCAGGAGGGTTGGTTATACTAATAACGCGGATATCCTTTTTTCTATTGTGCTGAAACAGCAGGATGGAAATCATACTTATGCAACTATAGCAGGTAATTCCCCATCTTTATGCAAGAATCACTTATTTACTAAACCTAATAAGAACAAAATCATGAAAACAGGAACCAGGCTACTCGCTGCGGTATTATTACCATTACTTACTATTGTTTTATCTACAGGCTGCAACAAAAATGATGGTGGCGCCCCATCTTTGGGTACGATGCCCGATCATTTTTCCCAGAGGGTGATGATGGAGGAGCTGACAGGAGAATGGTGCGGTTCCTGTCCTTCCGGAGAGGCCGTGATAGAACAGCTTAAACATCAGTATGGCGATTCACTGGTGGTAATCTCTATCCATGATCAGGATTTTCTGGACATTTCGTCTTATAACCCGGTACTCAATGCCTTTGCTCAATATAATTTTGGTTTCCCATGTGCAGCTATTGGTAGGCTCAAGGAGCCTTCAGGCTCAGCTTTTTGGTATAGCTATGCTGAATGGACAAGCAGTGTCCAGAACCAACTGACAAAGGACCATAAAACGGGTATAGCGCTGGTATCGTCTGTAGATGGAGATTCAGCTGTGCTCGAAGTGCATATTGGTTTTCATGCTACCAATGCTTATGATATGAGGGTGAATGTCTTTCTGGTAGAGAATAATATAGCATCACAACAGCAAACGGGAGCAGGCTCATCGTACGTGCACCAACAGGTCCTTCGGGCAATCGTAACACCGTCATTAGGCGATCCATTCAGTATGGCTACTGAGAAAGAGATCATAAAGAAATACAAGGTCTCTATAAGAGGCTATAACGCAGCAAATCTTGTTTTTGCGACATCTGTAGAGAAATGGTCAAGCGACAGGACTGATCGCGAGGTATTCAATGCACGCCAGGTCAAACTGGGTGATAATGCTAAATGGCAGTAATGCATCTGTGATCTTTTCCCTTGAAATTCGGAGCAGCTTCTCAGTATTTAAATCCTAAGCCTTTGCGCTTGCCGTCTTCCATTTTGAGATGGGAGAGATCCGCAATAGTGATGGTCTCTAGCATTTCTCGGGTACGTTTATCCTTATCCACTCCGGCAAGGCGCAGGTTCTGATACTGGATGATATCCTGTACCATCTTGCGTATCTCCCGTGCATTGCCAAAGTACTTATCACGCACATCATGTACATGGGTGATGTACTGCTGCAGGAAGGTATACGCCTCATCATCGAGCTTCACCTTTTCTGTACGGAATAGATTGATAGCTATTTTGAATAGCTCTGTGGTAGTATAGTCGCTGAAAGTATAGATACGGTCAAAGCGCGATTTGAGCCCCGGATTGGACTCCAGGAAGCGATTCATCGGGTCGGTATAGCCTGCTGCTATCACAGCAAAGTCCCCGCGCATATCCTCCATGCGTTTGAGTAGCGTCTCTATAGCCTCACGGCCAAAGTCATTGCCCTCGCTCAGTGCATACGCCTCATCGATAAATAATACTCCGCCCTTAGCATCGCGTATCTTCTCGTCGGTCTTGATAGCGGTCTGGCCTACATAACCCGCCACGAGTCCCTGCTTGTCGAGCTCTATCATGTGCCCGCGCTCCAGTAGTCCGAGCGCTTTAAATATCTTGCCCATGATACGGGCTACAGTAGTTTTGCCCGTACCCGGATTACCGAGAAATACAGTATGCAGTGAAAATTTATTGAGCACATCCTTACCTATATCGTTATAGAAGCGGATGAGCTTTACCAACTCATTGATCTCATTTTTGATATTGTCTATGCCTACGAGCGCATTGAGCTCGTCCATCGCGCTCTGGAGCAGCTTCTCGTTGATCGTGATGTGGTATTTCTTTTTATCCCGCTGTTTGAATACCAGCTCTATATCTTCCTTTTCTATCGTGGAGAGAGTTTCCTTGCTTACATCCTTTAGATCACCGCGCCTCATCATACGCAGGCCGAGGTTCATCTTTGCTTCTTCTATGAGGCTGATCGCGTAGCGTGCATTGCCAAAAGTCCGGTCTCTGTTCCTAAACCCTTCCATGAGCTGCTCTGCGAGGTAGTGGTTGCTATCTTCGGTCAAAACCACGTGTCTGTCCATGGCAGATTTGATCGCGATGGCGTGCAGTTCGTCAGGAGTGAAGTCTTCAAAGTGAAAGTAATTTCCTACTCTCGATTTGAGGCCGGGATTTGACTTAAGGAAGTTCTCCATCTCCTTGGGGTAACCTGCAAACATCACTGCGATATCCTTAGTGCCGTCGCTCATTTCCTTGATGAGCACCTCTATAGCTTCTTTGCCGAAGTCCTTTGCATCATCGCCCTCGCGTGAGAGCGCGTATGCCTCATCGATAAAGAGGATACCGCCCTTAGCTTCCTCGAGCACTTTCTTCACTTTAGGAGCTGTCTGGCCTATATATTCACCGATCAGGTGCGAGCGGTCTACCTCCTTCACATGGCCCTTGCTGAGGAGCCCCATCGATTTATATATCTGACCAAGACGTTTGACTACAGTTGTCTTGCCCGTACCCGGATTGCCTACAAATACTGAATGCAGGTTGATCGTGTCAGAGTCATTGAAACCCCGCTCTTTCCTGATCTTGATAAAGTTCAGGTAGGAGATGTGGTCTTTTACCTCACGTTTGAGCTCCTCGAGGCCTACCAGTTCATCGAGCTTCATGATCTGCATATCCAGAGACTCCTCAGGCTCGGCGGGGGTAGCATTGCTGGCTATGTGGGCATGCGGTACGTATTCTATGTCTACATCGCCCTCTATGTCCTCGTCACCTGTCTGTATATGCAGTATAGCGATGACGCAGTCCATAAATGTGATCTCCAGGCGGTAGTTGTTATCTTTCCATGTGCCTGGGGTGTCATTGCCCCAGCCCTCATTGAATACGATAAGCTCATTGGGCATTTCCCCTTTGACCTTGCGGAAGCGCTCTATGCGTGCCTTGAGCAGGCCGGCTGCATTATACCAGTTGAAAACGATCTCGCAGTTCCACGGTTTGTTGAACTTATTGAGCGCTGTAAACTCGATGTAGAGGTATTGGGTCGTCTCCCTGTCTATACTGCGCAGGTATAATTTCTGGTCATTATTGACGGCATTATAGTCTCCTGTGAAGAACCGGATCGACTTGATATCAAAGTATGGGTTGCTCGTCAGTGTCACAGGCCCGGCATCTTCTACAAAGAAAGTCTTAGAGCCTACCAGCTCCTCATCGATATATGCCTCCCAGCTATACTCGCCCTCCGCCCAGAATGACCCCGGCGTGGCAGTGCCCCACCCCTTATTGACGTACACTACATTCTCATCGAGACGTATCTTTCTTGTTTCTTCCTGATTGGATATCTCTTTTTTCTCACCGCCTGTATGTGCGAAAGCCTTGATGCGGATATGTGCATCCCAGTCAGATTCGTCAAAAAGTTTGTTGTAGAAAGCCAGCTCAGCAGATACATAGGTCAATTCACTTTTGTCATAGACCGTACGGTACTCGCGCGTACGGTTGGCGAGCCACTCATCCGAGGCAAATATCTTGAGCGTCTTAAATTTATAATTCTTCATGTTCCCCTCGTTTTAGGTATAGACATCAACTTATAGCGGGAAGTTGCAATATGATATACGAAAGTCCGTGCCGACCTGTTTGTTTTAGTATTATTTATGAGAGATGACACTAAAATGACATCAAAATTCCATATTTCGGAAAGGAGATATTAACATTATATTATAACGAATAATGAATAGAGAATAGTGTATATGAAGTGGCTTGAAATGTTACATTTGCTTCATGATCGTAGTGACAGGAGCGGCGGGCTTCATCGCCGGAAACCTTATCAGGGCACTGGTAAAGCAGGGTATAAATGATCTGCTTTTGGTAGACCGTTTTCCTACTGATAGTTATTCGGCCAAATACAGCAATATCTCAGGTTTTGAAGGACTGGAAAAGATGGACCGGGATGCATTTCCGGAATGGTTTACAGACCATGCAGAGGATGTTTCCTTTGTCTTCCACCTAGGTGCACGTACTGATACAAGTGAGCTCGATTTCAGGGTGCTGGATTCGCTTAATCTCTCATATTCCAAAACGCTTTGGGAAATATGTACGGCGCATCAGGTGCCCTTTCTCTATGCCTCGTCAGCAGCGACCTATGGCATAGGGGAGTATGGATTTGATGATGAGGAAGGTCTCATACCCGTGCTCAAACCGCTCAATCCATATGGCCTCTCCAAGCAGCTCTTTGATATGCATGTGCTCAAGCAGCCTGAGCAGCCGCCATTCTGGGCAGGGTTGAAGTTCTTCAATGTATATGGTCCATGCGAGGGCCACAAAGGCCGGATGGCGTCTGTGATGTATCATGCCTACCATCAGATCAAGCATACAGGTACACTCAAGCTATTTCAGTCGCACGACCCCAACTACAAAGACGGGGAACAATTGCGCGATTTTATCTATGTAGGGGATGTGGTGGATATCTGCCTTCACTTTTACCGCGAGCGTCCTGAAGACGGTATCTATAATGTGGGCACGGGCAAGGCCAATACCTTCAATGAACTCGCGGAAAGTATCTTCAGCGCGATGGATGTGCCTGTATCTATAGAGTATATCCCCATACCCGTCGATATCAGGGACAAATACCAGTATTTCACCGAGGCTACTATAGATAAGCTGCGCCGTACCGGATACAAAGCCCCCTTTATATCTATACAGGAAGGCGCAAAAAAATATATACACTTTCTTAGCGAATTGGGATAAGCTAATAACCCATATCTTCCCCTTACCACCTGATTTGATTAACTTACGTCTCTACAAATGGGATGTAGCATAAAATTTGCATTCCTCACTCTTAGTGATAATGAGATCCTTTTTAGTGTTACTGTTTTGCGCTTTTCATGGCATATGCATGTGTCAGGACTCTATCACTTTGCGCATGAAGCCTGATACGTCAGCACCTGCTCCACCGGATACCTCCGCTCCATCCAAGGCGGCGATCATGATAGACAACCTCCAGAAAAACCAGAAACTCAAAAAGGCCATTAAGATATTCTCCTACCTCAACTACTGCGATATCCGAGTAGACAGGCCCATACAGGATGCGAGAGCATTTGAGTGCTATAAGGGAAAGCGGATACGCCGCCTCGAGGTCGAGGTAGTATATCCCTACGGTGTCAGCCTCGACTCGCCATACTACTACCACCCGACCAAAGGGCAGGCTATGGCCAATAAATTCCAGTTTAGCACCAGGGACCAGGTGATCAAGAATGAGGTACTCTTTAAAGAAGGGGATGTGGTAGACCCCCAGTTATTTGCTGATACGGAGCGAAATCTCTGGGAAAAGAACATCTACAAAGACATCAGGATACTGATAGAGGAGATAGGAGACGATATGGTCGATGTGACGATCTATGTGCGTGACCGTTTTAATATCGGGCTTCTCACCTCTGCAGGGTATAACAACATACAGGTGGGACTGGTATTCAATAACCTCTTCGGTGTGTCGCAGATAGTGCAGGTAGACGGTACCTTCTACTTCCGGAAGTTTGCGACCTATCGCGTGCATCTGAGCTATGCGTACAACAATATCCGCTCTACATTTATCAACGTAGGATTTAGCGGGTCGTACGATATCCTCAATCAGACAGGTACTTTTGTTGTCAACCGAAATTTCTTCTCCGTAAAGACTGAATGGGCGGGGCGGATACTTTTTAATATCTCACGAAATAACCTCGTACTGCCCAGTGAGCGTTTAGGTTTCTCCAATGCGTGGGTATCTACTGCCTCAGAGGATCTGTGGCTGGCTCGGGCATTTAAGCTGAGCGGATCACTAGGCCAGAAGTATCCCTTGTCGCGGATCATCGTATCTGCCCGTATGCAGCGCACAGATTATATGAACCGCCCATATGTGCTCGGCCCCAAACATATCATAAACTTCATCAACCAAAACAGCATCCTCGGTGCTGTAGGCCTGGCACGCTGGGATTATTATATAGATCACAATGTATACAGCCTTGACAAAGCTGAGTATTTCACCAAGGGGGTAAGTGCGGGTTTGATAGGTGGTTTTCAGATCGATGAGATACTACAGCGCCGCACTTATCTGGCAGGTACCATGCAGTTCGGTGCAGCCTTTACCAATGCAGGTTACTGGCTCACTTTCTTCAAGGCTGGTGCTTTTGTCAATCCTCATACTGTGGACCAGGCGCTGCTCGACTGGGAGAATACATTTTATACCATTCCTGTCAAAATGGGCAGAAGTTGGAATATGCGGAGTTTCATTACTACCGATATCAAACTGGGCTTCAGCAGGCCGGTGGGCAGGGAGATAGTGATCAATAATAGCAATGACCTGAGAGGGCTCAGCTCCGTATATCTGCGTGGCATCAGGACCTATGGACTTAGCTACGAAGCAGACTTTTATTATACCCGAAAAGTCGTAGGTTTTTCGACCAGCTTTTTCTTCTTTGGCGACCTTTCCCTGATAGATATATCTGCTGATGCTAATAGGTTTCAGTCGGGCGTAGGAGGCGGGTTGAGGTTACGCAACCTCAATATAGGTCTTGGTTTCATAGAGATCACAGTGGCTTATTATCCCAAACTCAATGTTCCTGACCAGCGTCCCTTTAGCCTGATGGGTAATATCATCAGTAACCGTACTCCTATCAAAAAGGACCTTTTCAGCCCCGACATAGTCAATGTAGATTGACAGAATGTTTTTCATGACATTACTATGACAATTGGGCTTTGATGCTTTACTTTATTTGCGGTCTGTTTCACACGATCCCTACGAGAACTTTATTCTATTCAACAAATCTTAGTAAACAGGTTCATAGCCATGAAAAAGACATTTCTACTACTCTTTTGTTCGCTCTCACTGGGATGCGTTTTCGCGCAGGATGCAGACGAGTCAAAGCATCTGTCAAATATCAAACAGCTCACCCGTGGCGGTGACAATGCCGAGGCATATTTCAGTTTTGATGATAAGAACCTGAGCTGCCAGGTCACCAATCCGAAATGGGGGCTGCAATGCGATCAGATATTCAATTTTACTATCGACAAGGCGTCTAAGGATACAGCATACAAGCCACCTATGGTCAGCACCGGTAAGGGGCGAACGACCTGCTCCTTCTTCATGCCTGATGGCAAGCACATACTATACGCCTCGACACACCTCGGCGCCGATACCTGTCCGCCTAAACCTGCTCCACGTGCAGACCATAAATACCTGTGGCCCATCTATTCGGACTTTGACATCTTTGTAGCGGACCTGACAGGCAAGATCACCAGCAGGCTGACCAATACACCGGGCTATGATGCGGAGGCTACTATCTCGCCTGATGGCAAGAAGATAGTCTTTACCTCTATGCGCAGCGGCGACCTCGAACTGTATACTATGGACATAGATGGTTCGCATGTGAAGCGCCTCACATATGAACTCGGCTATGACGGTGGCGCCTTTTTCTCTCCGGATTCCAAGAAGCTGGTCTTCCGCGCATCGCGTCCTACCACACCTGAGGAGATACAGGAGTACCTCGGCTTCCTGCATCAGGGTCTCGTAGCGCCTACCAATATGGAGATATACACCTGCAATGTAGACGGCTCAGATATGCATCAGGTCACTCATCTGGGCAAGGCCAACTGGGCACCTTACTTCACACCGTCAGGCAATAAGATCATCTTCTCGTCCAATCATGCCTCACAGAAGGGCTACGACTTTCACCTCTATACGGTCAATCTCGACGGTACAGGACTGGAGAAGATCACGACAGAAAGCTACTTTAATGCCTTTGCTATGTTCTCTCACGACGGCAAAAAAATAGCATGGTCGTCGAACAGGAATAACCACGGTACGCATGATACGAATCTCTTCATAGCTGACTGGAAAGAATAATTTGAAGATTTGATAATTGAAATGCAATGAAGAAAATAATTGGGATTCTTTTAATGATCATGACGATGCAAGCCTTTGCACAGAAGGCCGATGTGGCAAATATCAAACAGCATATATACTATCTCGCATCGGATAAACTGGGTGGACGATCTCCGGGTACTAAAGGCGAGAAGCTGGCGCAGAAGTATATCATGTCTGAGTTTAAGAAATACGGGCTCCAGCCTAAAGGCGATAAAGGTTACCTGCAGTCGTTTACTTATCATGTATCCAGGAATCCCCATGATACGGTAGAAGCGAAAGATGGGGTAGAGTATAAAGGCGCTAACGTGATAGGTTACCTCGATAACGGGCAGCCATACACCATTATCATCGGAGCGCACTATGACCATCTCGGTGATGGTACACGTGGCAACTCACTTGAAGCAAATCCTAAAGGCAAGATACACCACGGCGCAGATGATAATGCCTCAGGCGTAGCAGGGGTGCTGGAACTGGCTAGGATATTTACTTCTAACGGGGTGAAGGAGAAATACAATCTTCTGTTCATGTGCTACTCGGCTGAGGAGGCAGGACTCATTGGCTCGAAGTATTACACCAATCATCCTATACTGCCCCTGGATAAAGCTGACTGCATGATCAATATGGATATGATAGGACGGCTCAATGACTCTACGCGTAAGGTGATAGTCTACGGCACCGGGACAAGTAATGTATGGGAGCCGCTGCTGAAAAATACAAAGTCTGACCTCATCTTAAAATTTGACTCGGCGGGAGTGGGGCCGTCGGACCAAACGTCTTTTTACCTGAAAGATATACCTGTACTGTTTTTCTTCACAGGACAGCACAGCGACTACCACAAGCCTACCGATGTGGCAGATAAGATCAACTACCCCGGTGAGAAAGCAGTAATAGATCTCATAGCACAGGTCGTAGACTCTATCCAGAATTATCCTAAGGTAGCTTTCCAGAAGACAGCTACTAAGGAGTCAAAGTCTACGAGCTTCAAAGTGACACTCGGTATCATGCCTGACTATAGCTACGACAAAGAGGGTGTGCGTGTAGACGGTGTATCAGACAATAAGCCTGCGCAAAAAGCAGGACTCAAAGCTGATGACGTCATACTCCAGCTCGGTGAGTATAAGGTCAAAGACATCTATAGCTATATGGATGCGTTGAATAAATATAAAAAAGGTGATACGACAAAAGTGATCATCAGCAGGGGAGGAGAGAAGAAAGAGTTTAGTGTGACCTTCTGATATAGGGTTAAAATCCCCTTACCTCCACCCATTTATCCTTGGCCTGATAGATATATACATCCCCCGGTTGTTTATCTTTGAACTGTGCCGTAAATGAATGATTCCATTCATCTATAGTCACTTTGTATAAGGTAGAATCATAACTGGCTGCGCCATAGCTTTTGTACCAAAACCAGTTGCCCCACTGAGCAAAGGTGATCTTCACCGTACTGGAATCTACTATCTCATGGTAGCAGCTATCCTGAGGATTCAAAACATTAAATTGCAGCAGGTCATAGGAGTTGTCAGCTATATCAATATGCCGCTGTACATGCAGCATCTCAGCAAATGCACTTTCCGGCATATCCCTCATCATGTATGCCCCCCGATAGTTATCGCCATTGAGCAGGATAAATATTCGCTTGGCATCCGGCCATCTGTAGTCAGCTATCAGGCTGTTGAATATTTTGCCATTTTCCTGCCAGTAATATACATTGCGATGCAGGAAGAATACAGAAATGCATAAAGCAATAAGCATAAAGGCATAGGCTGCCCGCCTGAATACCTGAAAAAAGGCGATCGTCAAACCCGCATAAAAGAATAAGGCAGGCACATACATATACCGCTCCTGCTCGATGTCTTTATTGTATTGGAAAAGCAGATTGAGAACAGGAAGCAGCGTTATAAAAAATAAAGCAAAAAGCAGGATCACAATGCGCCATGCAGGGTTCGTATTTCTTCTAAAGAAATTGTATACCATTGCGATTACGGAGAGTATATAGAAGATCAGGATCGGTATCAATACCTGATGATGTGAGAGGTGTTCATATACCTTGTCCCGTATATGATAGGAGAGGAAAAGATGTGCATAGCTGAATTTGAGTAAGTATTTAGTGAAGTTTGATGTAAACAGCCATGTATCATAGTGAAAGTGTGTAGAGGCACCGTAGTGGCCTACGATCTGGCCGATGCGCAGTTGATTCCAGAGAAAGTAGAGGCCGATTACTGCTATCTGTGGCAGTACAAAAACTGTGACAAGCCTCCGCACGGTCAGGGATAGGGAGCCGGTATACTGTAGCAGCAGGTAGAGTATGACTGAAAGTACAGCTACTATTAGAAAGACCTCAAAGGTGACCATCTCAAAAAGGTAGAGAAGATATAATATCACAAGGTACCGGGGTCGCGGTGTCTCTGCGTAGCGGACGAAGCAAAGCATGATACCAAGAAAGGAAGCAGTAAATGTGATATAAAACAAGGTAGCCCCCCATACTACAGTCTCCGAATGAAAGGGAGACAATAAGAAGAGCAGCATCGAAATGAATGCCGCCGGAAAAGCATATGTAAAGAAAATTCGCTGCAGTATGTAGTGTAGGAACCTATATAGCAGCGTAGCGCATAGCGCATGAAAAAAGATGAACACCGTAAACCAAACTATATCGCTGGCTCCGAAGAGTCGCCAAATAACATAGTTGACACAGTTGATACCCCACCGGATCGTATTCTCGCCCCAGCACGACCAGAAGCCCGCTATGCCATATTTTTCATATGCCACGAAGTGCATATTGATATCATAGACAAATTTCGAATGCAGTGATGGCAGGTAGAATAGGCCGGCAAGGAAGAAGTTGAGCAGAAGGATGGCTACACCGGAATTTTTCAATCGGCTGATCATACCCTAAAGTAATAGATTCCCGCTATATTGATAGTTATGCTTTCCGGCCGAGCCACTTCACTTCCTCTGCACCGAGGTCGTAAGCCATCTTGCGCGATAGCGCAAAGAGGTAGTCAGAGAGTCGATTGAGGTATTTGATGACCAGCGGCAGCACTTCCTTATCCTGATGGAGCGCTACTGTGAGGCGCTCAGCTCTGCGGCACACTGTACGTGCTATATGGCAGTAGGAGACATGTGGATGCCCTCCCGGCAGGATGAAGTGTGTGAGCGGGGCCAGTATCTTATCGTATTCGTCTATTGCGTTCTCCAGTGCAGTCACATCTTCTTCGTTAAGGTCCGGAGTTTTGAGTTTATGATTGTCAGGGTCGGCGGCGAGTGATGCACCGATGGTAAATATCCTGTCCTGTATATTTTTGAGCAGTTCACGCTCTCCTGTATTGGTATTGACATCGCGTATGAGGCCGATCCATGAGTTGAGTTCATCGGTGGTGCCGTAGGTCTCTATCCGCAGATCAGATTTGAGTACCCGCCTGCCGCCAAAGAGAGAAGTTTCTCCTACATCGCCTGTCTTGGTGTATATCTTCATTTTTGTATTTGTCTCAAGTCTCAGGTCTCACATCTCAGGTCTAATGCGCAAATCCCCTCACCGGTTCATTTGCCTTATCATACTCTATGAGGCCGTCGCGCAGGCCCATGATACGGCGTGCATGCTTTGCGATATCTTCCTCATGCGTCACGAGTATCACCGTATTGCCCTTGGAGTGTATATCCTGAAAGAGGCCCATGATCTCATAAGAAGTCTTGGTGTCAAGGTTACCTGTAGGTTCATCAGCGAGGATGATAGAGGGATGATTGACCAGCGCGCGCGCGATAGCTACACGCTGGCGCTGTCCGCCGGAGAGTTCGTTAGGCTTGTGGTTCATACGGTCTTTGAGCCCCACCTGCTCCATCACATGCTCTGCGCGTTCTTTGCGCTCCTTGCTGCCCATACCTGCATAGATGAGCGGCATGGTCACATTTTCCAGTGAACTGAGGCGTGGCAGCAGGTTGAATGTCTGGAATACAAACCCGATTTCTTTATTGCGCACAAATGCGAGCTGGTCGTCGCTCATCTTTGCTACCTCGGTACCATTGAGCCGGTAGGAACCCGAAGATGGCGTATCGAGGCAACCGAGTATATTCATCAGTGTAGACTTGCCTGAGCCGGAGGGGCCCATGAGGGCGACGTATTCATTTTTATAGATCGTCAGGCTCACATCATTGAGCGCATTGATGATCTGAGTGCCCAGTTGAAAGGTCTTACGCAGATTCTTTATCGTGATGACTTCGTTCATTATTCTTTATTCAGTCGTTTGAGCGTACTGAATTATTGTATTCATTTTCAAATTATCGAATTGCCGAATCTTCAAATTACTTCTTGATCACCTTTGGTACTTTGAAGAAATCAGAATCATGCTGCGGTGCATTGAGCAGGGCTTCTTCTTTGGATACCTGACCTTTCACCTCGTCAGGACGGAGTACATTGACCTCGTCAGACATATAGATAAGGGGCTCCACGCCGTCTACATTCAGCTCGTTGAGCTTGTCCATCATGTCAAATATCTTCTGCAGGTCTTGCTTCATCGTCTCTTTGGACGACTCATCAAACTCCAGCTTTGACAATTCAGCCAGCCTATCTACCAGTATATTATCTATCTTCATTTTTCTCTCTATTCTTTTAACTTCGCAAAATTAAAATTTCTGACGTCATATATGCGTGAAATAGCAGTAAGCGGTGTGAGGCCCACGGGCAAGCAACATTTGGGCAACTATCTGGGGGCGGTGATCAACTTTGTACGCATGCAGGAGGAGTATGACGGTTATTTCTTTATCGCTGACCTGCACTCGCTCACGACTCACCCACGTGCGGCTGATCTGCAGGGCAATGTACGCCAGACGCTCATAGAGTACCTGGCCTGCGGCCTAGATCCTGATAAATGTACCCTCTTCGTCCAGAGCCATCTGCCTCAGATATCGGAGCTATACCTGATATTTAACATGTTCGCCTATGACGGAGAACTGCACAAAGTACCCACCTTCAAAGATAAGGTGCGCTCACAGCCCGACAATGTCAATGCAGGCCTGCTGACCTATCCGGTGCTGATGGCTGTAGATATAGTCATTCATCATGCGACCAAGGTCCCCGTCGGAAAAGACCAGATGCAGCATATCGAGATGACGCGAAACTTCTGCAACAGATTTAATCATGTCTACGGAGTGGAGTACTTCAAAGAGCCGGTTGGATTCAACTATGGTGATAAGCCACTCTCGGTGCCTAGCCTCGACGGGGAGGGCAAAATGAGCAAATCAAAAGGAGAGAATACAGTGATCTATCTCGCCGATGAGCCAGAGGTGATCAGGAAGAAGGTGATGAAGGCGGTATCTGACAGCGGCCCTACTGAGCCAAATCAGGCAAAACCAGAGATGATACAGAATCTCTTTGATCTTATGAAGCTGGTTTCTGCGCCTGATGTGATGGCGCACTATGATGAGCAGTACAATAAATGCGCGATCCGCTATGGCGATATGAAGAAGCAGATAGCAGAGGATATGGTCAACTACCTGACACCTATACGCGAACGTATCAGGGAAATAAGTGCGGACCAGGCATACCTGACCAAAGTGATGCAGATGGGAGGGGAGAAAGCCCGTGCCAGCGCAGGTAAGACTATCGCCGAAGTCAGAGAAATAATTGGCCTGAAAAGTATGTGAGAATAGAAGATTTGATATATTTAAATCCGAAGAAACCCTTTTAACAATGATACCCGGCTGCCTGCGGCAGTGCGAGGTTCTAGAACTCTGATATGGCAAAGACAAAGAAACCGGCAAAGGCTGCTGCAAAACCGACTAAAGCCCCGACCCCAAAGAAAGTAGTGAAGAAGAGTGCTCCCGTGAAACAAGTGGTAAAAGCTAAAGCTCCAGTCAAAGCCGCCGCACCTGCCAAGAAAGAAAAGCCTGCTCCGGCAACAGCAGTCAAAGCAGCTGTGAAGCCGGCTCCATCTATACCAAAGGGACAGATCAAGCATATAGCTATAGCAGGCAATATAGGCGCGGGCAAATCTACACTGACTGCGCTGCTATCGCGCCACTTCGGGTGGACGCCCAACTATGAGGATGTGGAGAATAATCCCTACCTGAATGACTTCTATGAGGACATGCCCAGGTGGTCGTTTAACCTGCAGGTGTTTTTCCTCAACTCACGTTTCCGCCAGATCATAGATATACAGAAAGGAACTGAAGTGATCATACAGGACCGCACCATACATGAGGATGCGTGCATCTTCGCACCCAATCTGCATGCCATGGGCCTGATGAGCACACGCGATTTTGAGAACTATACACGCCTCTATGAAACTATCTCATCGCTCATTCGTCCGCCTGACCTGCTCATCTACCTCAAGGCATCTGTGCCTACACTCGTCAATCAGATACAGAAGCGCGGACGTGAATACGAAGACAATCTGCGCCTCGACTATCTCAAACGCCTGAATGAGTTCTACGACAAATGGATAGGAGGCTATCAGGGCCGCCTGCTCGTGATAGATGTAGACCAGACCAACTTTGCCGAGGAGGAGGAAGCCCTAGCAGAAGTAGTACAGCGTGTGAGCGCCGAGTTGTTTGGGTTGTTTTGATGTTGTAGGTCAGCGACCAACAACTGCTTAGCTATTGGGATTTAGTATTTCTCATAGACTGATCAATACCTTCTACGGCCTCTTTGATATCGACTGTCCAATAGCCACCTTCACCTTTTAGCCAGGCATCTTTCCAGTTGTTATAGCCTTCAGCGAAATCAGGGATATCAGTTTTTTCGGCGATCAATGTGGTGGCAGATGCTGATATAGCTTTGTTGGAAAAAGGTAAATGGCCTATAAAATCCGACTCTCCGTTTTTTAAGTTTGGATTATATATCCTGACGCCGTCTATTCGGATATGGATGATAGTATCACCCTTTTCATACTTTTCGATCTTGAGTATTGTAAAGGTGGAACTGTCTTCATTGGGCCTGTTATGGTATTTCCACACCTGCCCAACTTTGTATTTAGTAGTATTTGCAGATGTCTGATGATTTGACTTTGGTGGCTCATTGCAGCTACTGAGACTAAAAGCGGTAAATAATATACCTATAAAAGCAAGAGTATTTTTCATCAGATCTGTATCAGCAAGGTTTACTTAAACGCATCCAATCCCGTCACATCCATGCCTGTAATGAGCAAGTGTATGTCATGTGTGCCTTCGTAAGTCACTACAGTCTCGAGATTCATCATGTGGCGCATGATAGGATACTCTCCCGTGATACCCATGCCACCGAGCATCTGGCGGGCATTGCGGGCTACATTGAGCGCCATGTCGCAGCTATTGCGCTTAGCCATAGATATCTGGGCAGGGGTAGCGCGTCCTTCGTTTTTGAGCACACCCAGACGCCATACGAGGAGCTGCGCCTTAGTGATCTCAGTGATCATCTCTGCGAGCTTCTTCTGCTGTAGCTGGAATTGGCCTATAGGCTTACCGAACTGCACTCTTTCCTTAGCATAGCGCAGGGCTGTATCATAACAGTCCAATGCTGCGCCTATCGCTCCCCATGCTATGCCATAGCGTGCGGTAGAGAGGCAGCCCAGTGGGCCTTTGATACCTTCTACATTGGGCAGGAGGTTTTCCTTAGGGACCTTCACATTGTCAAAGACCAGCTCACCTGTGATGGATGCACGGAGTGACCATTTATTGTGCGTGGTAGGAGTGGAGAACCCCTCCATGCCGCGCTCTACGATGAGGCCGCGTATCTTGCCTGCTTCATTCTTGGCCCATACCACTGCGATGTCTGCGAGTGGAGAGTTGGAGATCCACATCTTCGCGCCGTTTAGCAGGTAGTGGTCGCCCTTGTCTACGAAGTTTGTCTCCATTCCCGCAGGATTAGAGCCGTGGTTAGGTTCTGTGAGGCCGAAGCAGCCAAAGAGTTCCCCTTTGCCGAGCTTAGGGAGGTATTTATAGCGTTGTTCTTCGTTGCCATACTTATATATTGGGTACATGACCAGCGAGCCCTGTACAGAGGCTGTGGAGCGTATACCTGAGTCGCAGCGCTCGAGCTCCTGCATGATGATACCATAGGAAATCTCATCGAGGCCACCACCGCCATACTGGGCTGGTATGCTCGGGCCAAAGGCGCCGATCTCTCCCAGTTCCTTCACTATGTGGCGGGGAAACTCTGCACGCTGTGCATAGTCCTCTATGATGGGGCTCAGTTTCTCCTTGACATAGGAGCGGACACTTTCGCGTATGAGTTTATGCTCTGTAGTGAGGAGGTCATCTACGAGGTAGTAATCGTGGTGCTGATAGAGGTCTTGTCTCATGATTTTACTTCTTTATAAGTGGGTGCAAGATAGAAAATAGTCTGTAATGGGTAGGAGATCGAAAAGCACATCACAAGGATGAATGATTGAATATTTAACCAATAAATTACCTTTGGAGACTAAAATCAGGATATGGGATTGATAGGAGTAGAGGGGTTGCAGTTTTATAGTCATCACGGCTACTACAAGGAGGAGCAGGTGCTGGGTGGCAAATATGTGGTAGATATATACCTCAAGGTTAACCTCGCAGAGGCAGCCTCGTCGGATCAACTCAACAAAACCATCAACTATGAGCAGATATACCAGATCACCAAGGTAGAGATGGAGGCCCACTCCAAGCTCATAGAGCATGTATGCAAACGTATACTCGATGCTGTAAAGGGGGCATTCCCGGAGATAAGCTATATCAAAGTCCGGGTGAGCAAACACAATCCTCCGCTGAAAGGAAATGTGGAGCGTGTATTTGTAGAATTAGAAGGTTAAATCGAATGTCCAAGGCTTGCAACTAAAAATTTGAAGCTAGCTAAACAGCCATCCTCATCTCCTCATAGCGCATTTCTATCTGCAGTACAGAGAGGCGCTGATTGATCTCCAGTGAGCGCCTGACGGAGATAAAGAAATCTATCAGCCTTTTGAAGTCAGTTGGTTTCTGTATGTACGCGTCTGCCCTGAGGTTGTAGCAGTCGATCATGTCGTATTTGTAGTCGGAGTTTGTCATGATAAAGACCGTGGTCTTAGAAAAACGGTCATCACCTTTGATCCTGCCGAGGAGTTCCTTGCCATTTACCTTAGGCATATTGAGATCGAGGAGGATCATGCTGAACGGGTCCCCTGATTTATAGCCTGACTCAAGAATAGAAAATGCCTCGTCACCATCGTAGGCGTAACGGGCGGTGATCATCTCACTCAGGCCTGCCTCTCTGATAGCCTCGATCATCAGCCGTACATCGGCAGGATTGTCCTCTATCATCAATAGATTGCAACTGGATACAGGTTGGGGCATAAACGGTAGTTGTATAAGTACCAAATTTACATATTACATACTTATGTCCTACATGTCCTATATGCTTTATATCCACATATATTTTACGCGAATATCAAAGTGTGGAGATTTATAGACAGAGCTTAGTGCGGCTCTATATCGTTTTCATCCTGTATGATCGGCGGCGACTTAGGCTTGTAGCTAGGGTCGATCTCATGACGGATAAAGTCTTCGATCTGGTCTGCGCCGATCCTTTTGGCCTTGATCTTCTTCTCCTTGTCGAGGATATAGAGCTGTGGCGTGGTCTGTATATCCCACTCAAAACGGAAGTTATTCTGCCTGTATGGGTCAGCCACGTTTATCCAGTCGAGATTGTGCTCCCTGATGAAGTCTGTCCACTTCTTAAACTCCTCGATAGCCATGATAGCAGGGGCATATATCTCTATATCCACACCTTCCTTTTTGAGTTTGTGGTAGACATCAGCGAGCTTAGGCACTTCCTTTTTGCAGTGGCCGCAATCCGGATCCCAAAAGCACAGTACCGTAAACCTGTTCTTGACGTCATAGAGCGAACGCATATTCTTCAGCGTAGTATCGGCGAGCTGTATATTCCTTGCAGTCTTGCCGATGAGGAGCGGCTTCAGGACCTTGCCTCTGTCTACTATCTTGTAGAGCTGCACTGAGTCTACCCATGGGGTCAGGCCCTTAGCGTAGTAGTTCTCTACGAGGTGTACATATACTGCATCAAAACCCATGATCTTGGACTTAGCCATTTCATTGAGCATATAGACCAGTGAGTATTTGAATAGTTCGCCTTTAGGATTCATTTTCTTAAGCATAGCATCACCATCCAGGATGATAGAGTCAGGTACCTGTATGATAGTGCGTGTATAAAACTCTCTCAGCTTATTATGAAATACCGGCGTCCTGATCAGGCGGTCATCGTCGAGGTTTACATTATCCCAATAGCGGTTTTTGTAGTCGCGCCATACCCAGTTTGAGTCCACGGTCATTCTGCCTACTGCATCTCTCGGAGCTTCACGGGGTTTGATAGGTTCCATAGACCTGACTATCTGTGCATAGAATGTCTTAGGATAGTCCTTGATAATACCTAGGCGCTTATTAGTGACCAGCGTATCGATACGGAGCATTTTCTGACGCAGTTCTTCTTTGGCTTTAGGATCTTTTTCGAGTTTGTAGGCGCTGTTGTATGCTTCGCTTTCTTTTCTCTTTGCACTTAGGAATTTCATATCGCCATAAAACAATTCATTCTCCAGCGAGCCCTGTACCTGTATATGGTTGGCGAGGTCGCTGGTATCAGTAGACAGGGAGAACTTCTGTTCATTGACTACAAATTCAAAATACTTATTGCCCAGAGCTGGGAATACTGCGAGGTAAATACCTGATGGGAGTATTGTATCTGCCTTGATCTCTGCTGAGCCTGACTGGTCCAGTTTGAAGGTATCCTTGACATACTGTTTATCTCCATAGTAATAGGCGAGTATAAGCTTGCTGTTAGGGAGGTTTTTGACAGTGATCTTGATATCATATCCTTTGCTCGCAGCGGAGAGGGTCAGGGTCAGTATGGATACAAAAAGTGTAATGAGTATTTTCTTCATCCCGGTCGTTTATTTGGTTGCCAAATCTATTTAGAATTAATTTAACAAGAGCCTTCTATATGGAAAAATAGCGTTAAAAATCATTAAGCTTCGTGATCAGTATTTATTGATAGTCAGTATGTGGATGCTATTATGTGTGTCCGGGTTGCACAAAAAAAAGAACCCCGCCGTGTAGGCAGGGTTCTTAAGCTATTTTAAGAATTTATCTTACTTGTTGATAGATATTCCTTTGACTGCTGTTTTGCCTGAAGCTGTTTCTATCTTCAGCATATAAACACCAGATTCGAGGTAGCCGAGGTCAAGTACAGATTTGCCCGCGTTAGCTCTGATAGCTACAGGTTCACCTGCTACTTCACCTATTGCATTGTATACTGTGACTGTAGCGGCATCAGTAATGCTCGCTGGCAATTCGATGTTAACTACGCCCTTAGATGGGTTAGGGTATACGTTCACTGCATTAGAGAATTCAGGATCGTTGATACCCAATGTTACGTTTACTACTACTGTATCCTTGTCAGTTCCATACTGGTTAGTTACTGTCAGAACCACAGTTTTAGGACCGTTAGCAGTATATGTCTTTGTATATACTGTTACGTTCAGGTTGTTAGATGTAGCATCACCCCATTGCCATTGATGGTTGGTAGGGAGATTCTCGCTGGAGTCCCTAAACTGGAACCTCGCGCCTGTCAGCTTAGTATATACGATATGCGCGATAGGCACATCAGCTACTATTACTACCTGAGTATGTGTAGATGAGTTGTTGTTAGGGTTAGTTGCTGTCCATGTAGAAGAGTAAACTCCTATCGCAGTAGTATTGTGGCTGCCATCTACTGGTACAGTGCTGGTATATACCGGAGTGATAGGTCCGAATACGCAGTCAGAAGCAGTAGCAGTAGGCGGAGTGTATGTGTGGCCGAGCTGTATATATACAGTATCCGGGCCTGCCACAGTCAGTGTAGGTGGAGCATTGTCAAATTTATTGACGAAGTCAGCCTGGTTGAAGTTTACATTCTGGCAGAAGTAGAAGCGGGCAGGATTGCCGCTTGACTTGCTTCCTACTGCAGCGCGGTAGTCAGGCTCAGTGAGTACGGTTGGGATGTTGTATACACCGCCTGTTTTCACCAGTACATTCTGGGAGATCACAGAGAATAATGAGCCATGAAGAGCGCCTTGAGCCTGAGTAGTAGTAACACCACCGAAGAGGGAGTCACCTGCTGTGAAGTTTTTAACATTAGTCACCTTGCGGATACCCATATCGATACCCACACCGAAGAGGTTCGGGCTAGGGTTAGTATTATTAGCATCAGTGATAGCTGCTACTGTACCGGAGTCAGTGTCATTCCAGAAGATAAATATCTTCTTGCCGTCATCGCTGCGGGATACTTCTACACGGTTATGCTCATTGACAGCCTGATCTTGTCCGGATGTCACTGTATAGTCATTAGAGTAGCCATATACGCGTGCGAGGAAGTTAGCCTGCCATGCGCAGCCGGATACAGCCGGATTGTAGTAGATATCATAGAGTACATTCATTGTATTGATGGTGTAGAAGCTGAATGTGTTTTGAGTAGTATCACACTGGCCTACGATAGCTGCGATATGCGGGTTGCCGTCAGCGTCTACTGTGATCTGTGCATCTCCGAGGATGGTCTTGGCTGTACCTGCAGCGGTTACAGTATTAGGGAACATACCCGGCAGGTTGTCAAGATCAAGCGTCTCCGGAGTAGACCATGTAGCACCTGAGTCTGTAGAGTGCATGAGTTGTGGAACTATCTGAAAGCGGCTGTCTTCTACCAGGTCACCCATGAAGAGTATCCAGCCATATTTGCCACTTGGGTCAAATGCTATAGTCGGATTGATCAGTGCATTTCCTACCGGGCTGCTGTTCGCATCGTAGATATTTGCCGATGGTATAGCTATAGCCTGTGGTGTCCATGTAGTAGCGTGAGCTATCGGATCATATATACCCCTCTCGAGTACGAGGCCATTCACCTGAGCTGTAGTAGTAGATGTCTGGATATAGTCCCTGGTAATGTTGAAGTAGTGGTATGGTATACCTCTGGTCATGCTTTCAAATATCTCTACCTGTGCATTGTTTACGACATCCCTGCTCTCTGTATATGTAGAGCTGGGGCCGCCGAGCTGAGCTACACCCTGGTAGTTGCCCTGCCACACAGAGATAGGAGTAGCGCCATTGTGCCATGTACCATCGTACAGGAAGTATGTGCTGTCTGCTACGGTTTGAGTAGGCTCGCGGTCTATCATCGCCTGTGGATAGCGGCTGCAGATAGTTACGTTGTCAGCAGTTGGGTTAAGTACACCGACGTTAGTGATCCAGTTGGCACCGCCGTCTTTAGACCAGTCATAGCGGTACTGAGCCACGTTGGCATTGCCGCCTGAGCAGCACTGAGCCGATTGGTCATTTCTGTGTACGAAAAGTACTGTATTGATCACACTGTCAGATATGAGACAGTGGCTGGAGCTATTGAGGACAGTCAGGAGGTTACCTGCACTGCCGATCAGCACCTTCTGCAGAGCACCTGCGCGGCCTGCTTGAGGCAGGTTATTACGCTGGTTCAAAGAGGCAGCATGAGAACCTGAATGATTTGCTATAGGTGTGCGGTTTACTTTCCCCGGCAATCCTGATCCTGCCATAAGGAAAAAACTCATGCCCGTCGCAAAGGAGAGTAAAAAAAGTTTTTTCATGTTTTGATTTTGTTTAAGAGGTCCAAATTTATATAAAAAGCCCAAACTACCATGATTTATGGGCAAAAAATCGGTCACATGTTTGTCATAAAGGGTGGATTTGTTAATTAACCGGCCCTCGCGGGAGAATTACCGCCGTTTGCCTGAATTAATGGGGCTTTAGTTGGCCTCCATAAACAGCTTGACCTCCTGCTCGGCGAGGGGAGATGGCGGAGCTTCGCTGAATCTGCCGGACTCTGTGATGAGGAATGCTCTGTCGCAATAAGGCAGCGCGGCCGATATATCGTGTGTAGAGAGGATGATCGTTTTGTGGTGGCTTACTGCCAGATCCCTGATCGTGCGGAGCAGCTCGGCCTTATTCTTATAGTCGAGAAAGGCCGTAGGTTCGTCCATGATGATGATAGGTGTATCCTGCGCTATGGATTTAGCTATGAGTGTTTTTTGCCTCTCGCCGTCGCTGATCCGGGTTACTTTTTTGTCTGCAAGTTTTGTCAGGCCGGCTATTTCGATAGCGTTGTCGATCAGAGCGGTATCTTCCGGTCGAAGCTGTGCAGCCCAGTTGGTATAGGGATACCGCCCCAGTGTTACCAGTTCACGCACGGTAATGAAAGGATCGAAATCCCTGCCTGTAAATACGCCGCTGATGAGCTGCGCCCTGTATGAAGGAGATAGTTTGAATATATCTTTATCGTCAATATAGATATGTCCGCTTACAGGCTCTATCAGCCCTGCCAGTGTTTTGAGGAGTGTTGATTTGCCAATGCCGTTGACGCCGAGCAGTACGATAAGCTCCGATGGCCGACACACAAAGTTGATATTTGCGATCAGCGGGCGGTTCTGTTCGTAACCTATACTGAGGTCTTTGGCTTGCAGCATCATTTCTAACTTATTTGAATTCCAGCCTTTGCCCTTTTATTGTTTCATCAAAGGTACCCTTATCATATACCAGGTGGCCATTTACAAATGTCTGGTGTACCTTGCCTGTAAACTCATATTGTTCAAACGGTGACCACCCGCATTTGTACAGGATATTGTCAGGAGCTACCGTCCATCGGGTAGTGGTGTCAAATAGCACCATGTCGGCATGATAACCCTCGCGTAGGTAGCCGCGCCTGTCTACCCGGAAGCAATCTGCAGGCGCATGGCACATTTTCTCAATTACTTTCTCCAGCGATATTTTCCCCTGATGGTGGAGCTCCAGCATGGTATTGAGCGAATGCTGTATCAGTGGCAGTCCGGCTGGGGCGGAGAGATAAGGTTTAGCTTTCTCCTCTGCTGTATGGGGCGCATGGTCGGTAGCGATGATGTCGATGCGATCATCGAGGAGTGCCTGTAATATAGCTGCCTTGTTCTTTTTCTCTTTGATAGCCGGATTGCATTTGATCTTATTGCCGAGGCGTGCATAGTCATCTGCATCGAACCACATGTGATGCACACATGCTTCTGCCGTGATACGTTTGTCCCTCAGCGGTTTTGTATTGTCAAATAGCTCTGTCTCGCGTGCAGTAGAGATATGTAGTATGTGCAGGCGGGTATTGTATTTTTGTGCCAGTGATTTAGCGAATGATGACGACTTGTAGCAAGCTTCTTCATTCCTGATCAGGGGATGAAAAGAGGCGTCCATATTGTCTCCGTACTCCTCTTTATAGCGCTCAGCGTTAGCTTTGATAGTGGCCTCATCCTCGCAGTGCGTAGCGATGAGCAGCGATGCCTCGGCAAATATCTGCTCCAGTACGGACGGATTGTCTACGAGCATGCTCCCCGTACTGCTACCCATAAATATCTTGATACCGCATATATCGCGGACCTCTTTACGTGATTGCTCCCTGTCTACAGATATGACATTGTCGAAATTATCATTGGATACACCCATGAAGAAGGAATAGTTAGCCAGCGATGTATTCCTGCCTATCTCATATTTGGCTTCGAGCAGTTCGCGCGTGAGTGCAGGTGGAGAAGTATTGGGCATCTCCATAAAGGATGTCACACCTCCCGCTACTCCTGCTCGGGCCTCCGTATAGATGTTGGCTTTGTGCGTGAGGCCGGGCTCACGAAAGTGTACCTGATCGTCTATGATGCCCGGCATGAGGTAAAGCCCCTCGGCGCGTACTTCATTCACTTTGTACGGTACATCAAAGGAGGAGTCTATGCGCTCTATATGCCCGCGGCGTATGAGCACATCAGCGGACTGTATCCTGCCTTCGTTGATGACTGTAGCGTTCTTTATGATATGGTCTTTCACGCTGACTGATTTGGGAGTAAACTTAGGGTATAATTGACAATTTACAACGGATAATTGACAGCCTGTTTAGTCAACTGCATTAAAAAAGCCTTAGCGGATGTGCTAAGGCTTTTCGTTGTTAATTATTAATTGTCAATTGTTCATTGCAATTAGTCTTTAAGATTGATCTCTACACGGCGGTTCTGCGCCCTGCCTGCTGCGGTATTATTGTCAGCTATAGGCTTATACGGGCCATAGCCAGATGCAGACAGCCTCGGTGGTGCTACACCATGATCTATGAGGTAGTTCATCACAGCGCTGGCGCGTTTGTTTGAGAGTTCCATGTTAGTTTTTTCAGAGCCCACATTGTCAGTATGGCCATCTATAGCTACGCGAAGGAACTCATATTGCTTCAGTATCGCCACCACAGAGTCGAGCTGCTTGAGCGATTCCTTTTTCAGTATATCCTTACCCGTCTCAAAGAAAAGATTCTTAGCTGCAAAGCTGAGCTTCTGCTGTACTTCTATTTTCTTCTCTGCATCGAGGGCAGGTTTAGGGCAACCGCTGTTTTCAGCAGTACCGTACACGTTAGGGCATTTATCATCCCTGTCGAGTATACCATCGCCATCTGTATCAGGGCAGCCTTTACCGGCTACTGTTCCCCTCTCTTCAGGACATTGGTCATCCGTGTCAGCTATACCGTCGCCATCGCGGTCAGGGCAACCCTTGGCCGATGGCACACCGGGTACAGCAGGGCAGAGGTCTTCTTTGTCTATGATACCGTCACCATCTTTATCAGGGCAGCCTTTGGTAGCAGCTGTACCGGCTATGTTAGGACATGCGTCGTCCATATCAGGTATGCCGTCACCGTCACTGTCAGGGCATCCGAGGAATAAAGCAGTACCGGCCACTGTAGGGCATTTATCATCCTTGTCTATGATACCGTCACCGTCTGTGTCAGGGCAGCCATCCATCTCTGCTCTGCCCGGATCTGTGGGACATTTGTCCTGTACATCGGGTACACCATCCTTGTCGGTGTCCTTGCCCTTGCCGAGGCGGGCTACGAGGCCAAAGGAGTGATGCATGAAGCTTGGACGCTGATCATTGGCATGAGGTGTAACTTTGCCGTGGGGCATATAGTCATATTGTGTTTGTATGAAAAATCCGAAGTTCTTGACAAACCACAGATTGACACCTGCACCGAAATTGATACTGCCTTTGACATCCCCCCATTTATTGAGTCCCCCGCCTATGAGGAAGTAGGGGTCAAACCAGCTTTTCTGCTTGAGGATGTATCCATTGGCAAAGCTGTACTTGATGTCTATACCCCACTGGAGAAAGAACTTACTCTGGACAGAATCATAGCGCTTTGCATTGCCCAGCGATAGCTGCCAGCCTATAGAGAGGCCCTTGCCCATATAGCTGAACGCCTTGATCTGAGAGAAGGCAGGGACTACATTCCAGTTCTTATAGTAGTTCGATTTATCGTCGCCAAAGGTCATATTGGGCCCGTGTACTCCGAGCCCGAGGAGCAATGGATTATCTTTGTTTTGTGCCTTGACAAGCAAAGAGCAAAGAACCATCAGGATAGTGAAGAGTTTGGAGAGTTGTTTCATATTGGATTGCTTTAGTTTGGAAAACTATCAGCAATAAAAATACCACAGTTGAATGAAAATAACAATGAGTTATAAACATTAACACTTGACTCTATCCAATCTGACGGACCATAATGGTATGGGCATCATTTATTTATTACCACAGAATAGGAGCTCCCAATATCTCAGAGATAAAAGTCAAGACGGGCAAATAATCGATAATCAACGAAAAAGTCCGTTCGCGAAAACTTAACAATGGTTAAGTACTCTGTTATTAGGATAAAGCATATTTGCTTAGTTTTCGTATTAAAACACAAACCCCAAATCAAGCTATGAAGCAATTCAAACCAAGGAAGATATTATTCGCCTGTGTGCCTGCTGATGGTCATTTCAATCCGCTCACCGGCATAGCCTGGTATCTGCGCAGCATCGGTCACGATGTGCGCTGGTATGCGTCCAAATCATACACTGCCAAACTACAAAAGCTCGGTATCCCCCAATATCTCTTTACCAAGGCAGTGGACGTGAATGGCTCTGAGCTCGATGAGAGATATCCGGAGCGCAAAGCAATAAATAACCCCATCAAAAAGCTGAACTGGGACATTATCAATTTCTTTGTGATGAGGGGACCGGAATACCTGCAGGATATCAAGGATATCAACGAAGAGTTTCCTTTTGATGTGCTGATATGCGACAATACATTCACCGGGGCATCGCTCGTACAGAAGGTACTGGACAAGCCGGTGATCGGTATAGGCGTAGTTCCTTTTGGTGAGGGATCAAAGGACCTGCCCCCGTCAGGCCTGGGCATGACACCATCTTATGGCTTTTGGGGAAGGAGAAAACAAGATATACTGCGCTGGCTGGTGACTAAAGTACTGATGGCCAAGCCGGATAAGGTGATGAAGGATATCATGACGGCGCACGGTGTGGACCACAAGGACATGTTCATCTTTGATATGATGAGCAGGATGGCTGATCTCTACCTTCAGAATGGCTGCCCGGGGTTTGAATATCAGCGAAGCGATCTGGGCAGTAATATCCGCTTCATAGGAGCGCTGCTGCCACACTCAGACCAGCGCAATGATAAGCCGTGGTATGATGAGCGCGTGAAAAAATACAAGAAAGTAGTACTGCTCACTCAGGGCACTGTAGAGAGGGATATCAATAAAATTCTGATACCAGCTCTGGAGGCTTTTAAAGATTCTGATACACTACTCATCTGCGCTACCGGTTTCTCTCAGACAGAGGAGCTGCGCAAAAGATATCCGTATGACAATATAATCATAGAGGATTTTATTCCTTTTCACGAAGTGATGCCATACGCTACAGTCTACTTATCCAATGGGGGATTTGGTGGCGTGATGCTTGGGATCGAGCACAAGTTGCCAATGGTGGTAGCAGGCGTCCACGAAGGCAAAAATGAGATATGCGCGCGTGTAGGCTATCACAAATACGGTATCAATCTCAAAACGGAGACACCCACATCAGACCAACTTAAAAAAGCCGTAGAAAAGGTGTCGACCGATCCTGTATATAAAGAGAATATATCAAGGCTGGGGGCCGAGCTTACCACATATGACCCCAATGCACTCAGTGCACAATATATAGAGGAGGTATTAGAAAGCCGGATGAAATAAGGTACTTTTCCCTCTGCTTAGGGATTTTTAGTATCATTACAATCATGAACGGTAAACGATTTTATGTAGTGCAGGATGATGAGCAGACAGGTCCTTTCCCTATCGGCCAGCTCAATCAGGTGAACTACGCAAACAGAAGCACTCAGCTCTGGACAGAAGGCCTCAATGATTGGGTCCGAGTGACAGGATATGAAGACGCTCTCATCAAGCTCAATATCAGTCGGGCACCCTCTGCACCCACTGCTAATAGCAGCCCTGTCATCGAGCCCCTTTACTCGGGGCAGATCGCAGATGCCGGTTTATCTGCGGATAGCTATCGATATGCAGATGCAGGCAAGAGGTTTGGAGCATTTATGATCAATTACATATTGGGCTTTATAGTCTCTGGTATGGTATTCAAAACTTCATCGCATTACTACGAGGGAATAGTACTGAACTTAACTATTGCAGCCTTATGCTATATACCATTCAGCGGCAATATCGGTCACCGTATACTTGGGGTCAAAGTAGTAGACGCTGCGACAGGAGAGGAGTTTAAAAACCCCGCCAAAGCGATAGTAAGAGAGTTAGCTAAATCGCTATCGACTTATCTCATCGTACCGGTCATCTGGTTCCTCTGGGATAAGAAGAAACAGAACCTCTACGATAAAATTTTTAATACCATTGTAATAGACCGTTGATTCAGTATGCTGTTGATCTTTAATGCCAAGGCCCTCGTAGTAGGAGTAGTAGTGATAGTAGCCACTGTTGTTGGCACCAAGATGGGCTCATTTGAGGGTGGTGCCATCGTAGGAGGTATACTGGGGCTGCTGCTTTCTATCAAGTTCTCTACGCCTTATGAGGGCTACCTCAAGCTGCCCCACGTATTCTTTATTCCCACACACCTCATCTGCGTATTGATCATAGTGATGAGTATAGCAGGGTGGAGATCAGAACACAATAAGACGCCCGAGATGAAAGCAGCAGAAGCAGCCAAGAAAAATATATCCGACAGTATCGATGCCGATGTCAAAGTGCTGCAGTCTGTGCAATATACCGGAGACACGGGCTGTATCCATGAGGCGGACAGATACATGCAGGAATACGAAACGAAACAACTCCAGCCGGAGAATAACTCCTACCTCGTGAAATATAACCGCGATAGTACAAAGGCGCTGGTACTGATGAAGACCGGAAAATTTAAGATACTAGGCAAGGGCCGGGCAGAGGAGCAGCTGAAGATCATCATGAGTTATTTCCTCGAGGAGAATGCATACCTGATAGATAAACAGCTTTACTTTGGATTGTACAGTGGCGATAAGCTTTATCTCACCTATACGCCCTCGGGCCTGCACACAGCTTCATTCACTCACGATCAGGATGAGCTAACGGGATTTTATGAGCAGCCAACTACTACTGTCAAAAGCGCACAAGTGAAATGAAAATAGGAACCATAAAACGCGTACAACATGAAGAACTGGTGGCAGACCGCTGTCCAAGTTGTGGGAAGGTCACAGAGATGAAAGTGCAATTTATTCAGGAAGCACTTGTACTGGGGTTGCCGCTTTTTCCCACCGGCAAAAGCTCAAAGGTGATCTGTACCAGTTGCAATATGGAGTTACCGTTCAGCCAGGTACCTAAGTATGCCATCAATAAATATGCAGCAGTACGGCCTACACTCAAAACACCTGTCTGGTCGTATGCGTTTGCAGTGGTTATAGGTGTGTTGTTGCTGATAGTGACCATCCAGGCTCCCTTTAAAGAGAGGGAACTCAATGCACAAATTGACAAAACCAAAGCCGGCGATATCTACCAGATCAGGTATGAGAATAATTCAAGGCTGTTTAATAAGACGCGATATACTATGTGGAAGGTAGTAGGCGTATCTGACGGCAACGTATCTTTCGTCAAATGCACAGAAGACGTCGGAGATATACGCGATGTGAGCGACCTCAAAAAGATACCCCTTGACGAAAGATGGGTACTGGATACAGTGACGTACACAAAGACGACGCTCAAGAAATATACTGATGCGTTCCATACAGGTGAAGGCGATGAGATAAGGGAGATAGAGCAGTAGCATAATAAGACCGACATGAATAAATATATCGTAGCATTTGTATTGATTTTTTTGCTGGCCTCATGCGGCAGGACCGCAAAGGAGATACGAAATAGTGCCACCGAAAAAATGAGTAATCATGACTACAACGGTGCGATAGAGGACCTGCATGAATATCTGGAGAAAGTGCCGCGCAGTGCGATATCATATAATGACCTCGGTCTGGCTGAGTCTGAAATAGGTGATTATACGCGTGCAAAAGTGGATTTTGATATGGCTATCAAACTAAATCCTCGTATGGCAGTAGCCTATTACAACAGGGGGAGGGCTCTTCAGGCTAACCGCCAGTATTTTAAAGCAGTGGATGATTATAACAAAGCAGCTGCTCTTGATTCAAATAATGCTTCTATCTACAATAACCGTGGCCTTGCCAAGTCCTCGTTAAATGATATCGAAGGGGCCAGGGCAGACTATGACAAAGCTCTAGAGATGAATCCACAGGACTCTATCGCATTTGTCAACCGGGGGCTGTTGGAGTATAAGCTTGGAAATTATCAAAAGGCGATAGAGGACTTTAATAAAGCGCTAAATCTCGCGCCGGGTTTCTTTAATGCTTACTTTGACAGGGCAGGCGCGAGGCAGATGCTGGGGGACTATACAGGAGCTATGGCCGATCTGGATAAGAGTATCAGCCTGAAACCAAAGAATGCGCTGGCCTATTATAACCGTGCGATGTTGAATTTCACCATAGGTAAAAACGATGCAGGATGTAACGATCTGCACCAGGCTGCTGATCTCGGGGATAAAGAAGCCCCTGTCAAAATAAAGGACCATTGTAAATAACCTCATCACACTTTTATGAAGCGAATATTTGTTATGGCATTGATCGCAGGCTTGTTATTTACTTCCTGCAGTAGTATAGCAGATGAGGTATATAATGATGGCTGTGATAAAATGAATGCCCTGAAATACAAGGAAGCTATCGAGGAGTTTGATCTGGCACTGAAATTAGCCCCGGATCATAAGCAGTCTCTGATTAACCGGGGCTTCTGCAATTCCAATCTGAACAAGCAGGCAGAAGCTATCAGGGACTTTGATAGAGTAATCGCACTGGATTCTCAAAATTCAATGGCGTATTATAACAGAGGGAGGTCATACGAGCTGCTCGGAGATACGGTAAAAGCATTTGATGATTATACCTCATCGATAAAAGCTGATCCCAAACACGCATCAGCCTATGATAATCGCGGAAACATAAAAGAGAACCGTCAAGATTATGACGGTGCCCTGACCGACTATACGATGGCAGTGAGGTATAATTCACAGGATTCCTTCGCGTACTACAACAGGGGGCGACTGCAGTATGTGATGGAGGATTATCAAAAGGCACAAAGCGATCTGGATACGGCACTCAGCCTCAGTCCGAGCTTCGAGAAGGCATACGGTATGAGAGGGCTGGCCAGATGGAAGCTCAAAACATATAAAGATGCGCTCAGCGATCTCAATAAGGCGGTCGCACTAGATCCTACGGACCGCAAGTGCTACTTCTACAAAGCACGTGTGGAGAAAGATATGGGCAGAATAGACGAGGCCTGTGCTGATATGCGCAAAGCTGCCGAACTGGGAGATACATTCGCTCAAGGCGAGGTAAAACTTCTCTGTAAATAGGATCAATTACTCCTTCCTGAGCTGAAATGCTGGAGGTCCTTCATGATCTGGTTGGCGATATTGTCTGATGTGGTCTCAGAGTTTGACTCTGCGTAGATGCGTATGATCGGCTCTGTATTGGACCTGCGCAGATGTACCCAGTCTTTATCAAACTGTATCTTGACACCATCTACGGTACTCACCTCATAGTTTGAGTACTTCTTCTCTATCTCATCAAAGAGTAGGTCTATATTCACCGACGTGTCGAGGTCTATCTTCTTCTTACTGATATGGTAGCTCGGATAGGTACTGCGCAGGATAGAAGCAGTCTTGCCTGACTTGGCGAGATGCGTGAGGAAAAGCGCTATGCCCACCATCGCATCGCGGCCGTAGTGCAACTCAGGGTATATCACCCCTCCATTGCCTTCGCCACCGATCACGGCTTTCTCTTCTTTCATCTTTTGTACCACATTGACCTCCCCTACAGCAGAGGCGAAGTATTCACATCCGTATTTCTCCGTCACATCACGCAGGGCACGGGTAGAGGAGAGGTTAGATACAGTGTTGCCTTTCTTATTTCCCAGTATGTAGTCGGCTACAGCGACGAGCGTATACTCCTCGCCAAACATTTCGCCATTTTCACTGACCAGTGCCAGACGGTCCACATCCGGGTCTACAGCGATGCCGAGGTCACATTTGTATTTCCTCACAGCATTGGCCAGGTCGCCGAGATTCTCAGGCAGTGGCTCAGGATTGTGCGGGAACTGTCCTGTAGGGTCTGTATACAGCTCTATGACCTCTTCTACACCTAGCTTTTTGAGCAGCTTAGGCAGAACGAGTCCGCCTGTAGAGTTGACACAGTCGATTGCGATCTTGTATTTCTTGGCTTGTATAGCCTTGACGTCTACATATTTCAAGGCGAGTATCTTGTCTATATGCTTGTCTATGTAGCTGTCGTTGGTCGTGTAGCTGCCTATAGAGTTGATGTCCTCATAGTCTACGCTACGCTCCTCTGCTATGCGGAGCACTTCCTCACCCGCCTTTGCGGATATAAACTCACCCTGTGCGTTGAGCAGCTTCAGGGCGTTCCATTGCTTGGGATTGTGGCTGGCTGTGATGATGATGCCGCCGCCGGCCTTCTCGTCGTATACCGCCAGCTCTACTGTAGGGGTGGTGGAGAGTCCGAGGTCTACTACATCTATACCTATCGACTGAAGCGTACCGCAGACGATACTATTGACCATCTGACCGGAAATACGCGCATCTCGGCCCACGACCACCTTGCGCTGGCCGCTGGTCTCTATGACCCAGTGCCCAAAGGCTGAAGTGAACTTCATGATGTCTTCGGGAGTGAGATTAGCACCCGGAAATCCTCCTATAGTGCCTCTGATGCCTGATATTGATTTGATGAGGGACAAGCAAAATAATTTATGTGGAATAAAACCAAACCAAAGATTTACTTTTAATTTGGACGACGAATCTATAAAAAAAGCAGAATTTAGTGCGCGCAACATATTAACATAAAGACAGGCTCATATATAAATAATGTCTGATAAACAATGGTTTGAAACATGGTTTGATACGCCGTATTACCACCTGTTATATAGCAACAGGAATGATGATGAGGCCCGTGCTTTTGTGTCCAACCTCGTCCACCACCTCACCATTCCGATCAATAGCCGCGTACTCGACGTGGCCTGTGGCAAAGGCCGCCACAGCCGCTATCTGGCTAAAATGGGCTATGACACTACCGGGCTGGATCTCTCACCCCATAGCATAGCCGAAGCGAACAAGGACCTGCTGCCCAACCTCCATTTTGAGGTTTGGGACATGCGCAAAGTATATAAAGCCGGCTATTTCAACCTGGTGGTCAACCTTTTTAGCAGTTTTGGCTACTTTGACAATGAGGCTGATGATCAGGCCGCCATCTCGGCTATGGCAGCCGATCTGGTGCCGGGAGGCACACTGGTGCTCGATTATATGAACCCGGAGTGCACTTCCAAACTTCTCAAACCCCGTGAGATTATAGACCGGGGAACGGTACAGTTTCACATACAGAAGCGGCTGGAGAAGGGTTTTATCATCAAAGACATCAACTTCATAGCCGAGGGAGCCGAGCACCACTATCAGGAGCGGCTGAAAATGATCAAGCCGGAGCAGTTTCACAAACTATTTTCCGAAGCCGGATTGACCATCAAAGAGACTTTTGGCAACTATGACCTCGGTCCGTTCAGGCCAGGAGAGAGCAAGCGGCAGGTGATAGTGGCGAAGAAGTTGTAGGTTTTAAGTCATAGGTTATAAGTTTATACAATCATTGATAGCATTTGACCATACATTATTTCGAGTGATCAATCAGGGACTGGCAAATCCTGTGCTGGATGCGCTATGCCCTGTACTGAGAAATAAGTATACCTGGCTACCTGTGTATGTAGTAGGGGGGCTGTACCTGATATATAAATACCGGGTGCAAGGTGTGTGGATGGTGCTGCTGGCAGGGCTGGCTGTACTCATCGGAGACCAGTCTGCCAATCTGATCAAACACTTCATTCATCGGCTCAGGCCCTGTCATCTGGAGATGGGTTTGAGGCTTCTCATAGACCGCTGTAGTGATACATATAGCTTCCCTTCCAATCATGCCACCAATCATTTTGCACTCTCGGTGTTTATCGCTTTAATGTTTCGTCATAGGTGGCTGACACTGCTTGTGCTCTTGTGGGCAGGTGCAGTAGCCTTCTCGCAGGTATATGTGGGCATACATTACCCGGCTGATGTCAGTGCAGGAGGGATACTAGGTACGCTGATAGGCGTGGCAGTATCTGCACTTTATAATTTTGCTATCAAGTGGAAAGATCAACGGTAGAGCTGATATATTTCATAGTCTCAATAGAGAGATACTAATTTGGGGTACGTATTTTAGCAGCACCATTCCAAAAATGAAGCAATATGAAGCATTTCTTTATCCTGTTTTTGCTTCTCATCCTCTTCCAGCCCATCTCATGGGCGCAGGCTGTCTATATCAATACGCAGCCACAGGCAACTGGGGCTAAAGAATTCGGCAGGCGTTTTACAGATGGCCTGCTCGACCGACGGCGGCACCATCAGCGCGATACCAGCTCGGGAGAGCCTTTCGCCCAATATGATCTGACATGGCTCAATGGCAATGACCGCAGACATGAGGCATTGCTAAGTACGAAGTATTTCACCGGTTCTGTACTGCTGGATGTCAACTACACAGCCTCGGACCATCATCCTATAGATAATACGGTAGTAGGCTCCACGGCATTAGCACGTAATAATGAAGTAGAAATATCGATGGCAGCCTTTGGAGGTGACTTTAACTATAAGAATGTAAGGGCAAGGCTTATGCTTCAGTTTGGTACTCGCACTACTGTCATCCCCCGAAATGATGCCAGCTGGAACCGCGGACAGGGCGACCTGAAAACAGCATATCGCTATATCAGCGAAGCATACGCGGGTTATCATTTCAACGCCATGCGAGGGATCAATCTGGATGCGGGTATTTTCCTATCATATATAGGGGTGAACTCGTATTATAATGCAGAGAACTGGTTCTACCAGCCTTCATACACCTCAGACAATACGCCATGGTTCTTCAATGGCATCAGGTTACAAATGTTTCCGAGCGTTAAGTTTAAAACTGAAGTATGGCTGATCAATGGCTGGCAGTCTTATGGTAAGTTTAACTCTATGCCCGGGGTAGGTTGGCAGATGACATGGAGCCCTAAAGAGTATATACGGGTCGTAAGCAATAACTATGTAGGAACTGATGTGCAGAATAATCCTAAATGCTACCGCTTCCATACGGATAATTGTGTTCAGATACGCTATTATAATAAACCGGAAAATAAATTTAGTAAAGGTGCCTTCTGCCTGACGGGTGACCTGGGCTTCCAGAAAGGTGGAGGGTTAGGGGGATTTGGATTGATGAGCAGCTATCCCCAGTCCAATTTCCTAAGTGTGATGGCCTGTCACCGCTTGTGGTTTGCCAAGGACCATTTCGGCTGGACTATATGCGGCGGTGTGATGCACAACCCCGGCAGATACCTCGTACTCGCGCCAAGTGGCGATGCCGATCCTAATATCAATCCAGCGACAGGTAAGCCGATAGGTACCCATCCATATTCACTCAATGCAGGTGATCCGTTTGATGCATGGGATGTATCTACTACACTGGACTGGATGCCAAATGAGATGATCACCGTCCGGCTCGAAGTAGTACACCGTGAGTCATCCGTGCCCTACTTCGCAGGGCATGGGGGTGTGACATCGCCTGATGGGTATAACGGTACTGCACTCACACCCGGCTGGGCGCCTGACCTTGTACGGCAGGAGACGCGATTCATCGGAGCGCTGCTGGTGAGGTTCTAAAGAATGATAACCTTATCTCTGGATGATCACCTTTCGGACAGCTATAGTATGCCCTGAGCTATTGGTCATGTGCACGAAGTAGATACCATCACTGTATGAAGACATATCGAGTGTTGAGGACGCTGTATTGATCGATCTATTCATCATCAGTTTACCGGCAATATCAAAAAGCCTGATGGCATCTATATTACTGCCTGGCGGGAGATCGATATACAACAGCCTCGCTGTAGGATTGGGATAGACACTGATTTCTGATAGTCCCGTTTCATTTACTGATGTAGTATTATGCGTAGTGTCAATATCAGTACCGGAGTGATGTAAAGGTGGGGTGCATTCTACCAATGCGCTTCCAGTGTAAGTCACGTTCGCAGTAGTTATTGGCCAGAAAGTAAACGGATGGATATTATTTGGAACAAGTGTATAAGCATTGTTCACGATACGGTGGTTGGAATCAGTGACAGCTTTAGCAAGGACCAGATTATTGTTATATGCACTACAGACGTAGAGCACATGATCACTTTCAAAGAATGCACACTGCATCGTATCCTGAGATGTGAGAATACTACTAAAAATATCAGAGTAGCTGAGTCTGATGATATGCTGGTCCACATAGTGCAGACTGCCAAAGTTATGGGTGGGATTTGATTTCAGGTATCCCTGCAAACCTCCCGTACTGTCAAAAATAAAATTTATAAGCCCGTAAGAGCTCCCGATAACGGAATACCGGCCATCCCAATTCTGCACAGCATCAAGCGCAGATGGCGTCTGGCAACCGGCATTATCATAAAAATAAGTTTCCCATTCCACATTGCCATTTTGATCAAACTTGCATAGGCCGGAGCCGTAAGGTACAAAGGCAGGGTATATATATTCATAGTCATAGCTGCCGCCAGCTATATATCCCCCATCCCGTGTTTTATGTATAAAAGTATAGTTCACGGAACACGAATCGGTATGAAACGTCTTGGCCCAGCGTATGGAGCCATTGTAGTTGACCACAGAGAGGACTTTATCCTTTTTGCTTTGGCCGATACACATGATACCAGAGTCACCGGTCAGACACATAGCATATATACAGGAGACCGAGGTGCTATCGTAGGTAAAAGTAGTGCCCCACCTATAGGTGCCATCAGCACGAAATGAGACTAAGCTGGTCACCTTGTATCCGTCCTGTTTTACATAGAAATTGCCGGATTCATCTTCGACTACTGCAGAGGGTGTGTGATAACCTGAGTTGGCATACTCGATGGCAGAGTTCCACACTATCTGGCCAAGAGAATCCAGTTTGATAAGGACGTCTTGAAATTTAGTATAACTTCTATCCTTATGCTTGGCGACTATGTAGTACCCACCATCATTGCATCCCCCGCCTGCCATGATCTCTACTGTAGAATCCATGGCGATGCCCTGAGTCAAAATGATATTGCCATTGATATCGCTTACGACCAGGTCTATACCTGCCGTAACAGTGCCATGTTTTTTGCGTGGGAAAAACGCTGCTATGCGATGATTGCCTACATATGAGATCAATTTGGCTCCATATATACTGGCGGGATCGACTGCGGGTACCATGTTGATCATATTCTGATGGCCCTGACCGAAGCCCGCTATGGCCATCAGGAGAAATAAGAAAGTGGAAATAGTTTTCATAATGTATTTTTTTACAGTGTTCAATAGTGGTCTTGCTATAAAGTTCACTCTTAAATTTGTAACTGGAAAATGTTTCTTTTATCAAAAATATGAAAGCTGATGCGCAGACAAGACCAACTCATCGACCTCATACACTCGCTGACGCCAAGTGAGAAAAGGTATTTCAAGCTCTATAACAGCCTGCAGCCTGGCAATAAGAAGTACACGCAGCTATTTAATGCACTGCTAAAAATGGAAAGCTATGACGCGGGCGCCATTTGCAAGGCACTTAAACTCACCAAGCCGCAACTGGCCAATGATAAGAAGTACCTGGAGCAGGTACTGGTCAAGGCGCTCAGGGCATTTAATGAAAAAAACTCTCCGGAGATCATGTTGCATAATGCATTTATTGATATAGAGGTCCTATATACTAAAAAGCAATATGATATGTGTTCGGATTTATTAAAGGTGATGAAAAGGACATGTGATGAATACGATTTTTTTGCCATGAAAATGGAATGTTCAAAATGGGAACTACGGATAGATGCACAAACAGATGATAAGACAAAACGATACAAGGAGATAAAGGAAATCCATCAGGCAGAAGTAAAGGTTTTGGAGCAACTCCGCAATTATTGGGACTATTTGCATTTACAGAATATGATGTATTCAAAAATATATCGAAGAGGTGTAGTACAGAGCCCTCAGATAGCCTCAGAAATGGAAGAGATAATGAATAGTCCACTCATGCAGGACAAATCAAAAGCTATAAGTTTTCAGTCCATGACATCTTATTATCAGACAGCTATATGGTTCACTTTATCCAATTCAAAGCTGGAGGAATGCATGGATCTCACAGTGGGATTGGTAGACTGGTACCAAAAGCATATTAGAAAGGTATTACACAATCCGATTCAATATGCAAGAGTTCTAAGTAGTGGTGCTACTAACCTTACCATATTGGGACGATACACCGATGCGAGGAGGTGTGCCAGGCTACTTGAAAAGCTACCACATATGAAGGGGGTGCTACTCAATGGAAGCAGAAAAACTGAGATCACAAGACTGACAGTCGAGATGAATTTGATGATATATTTCATACGTCACGAGTACACTAAAGCCATAAAGTATTTTCAAAAAACATATCCGCTGATGGTTCCGGATGAGACTAACTGGGATACCAAGTTTTATACCCATTATTATCATGTTGCTTCCTTGTGTTTTTTTCGGTGTGGACAGTATGAAGAGGCACTAAAATATCTGCGGAAACTTATAGATGACAAAGGGAAAAAAAAGTGGGCAGAATCTATGATCGGAATAAATATGCTGCATGTGATGGTTCACTTCGAACTTGGAAATTTTGAGTTAGTCCCGTACCTTTTGAAATCACTGAAGCAATATTTGCTCAAAGCCGAATTTCAAACCAAGTCTATTGTATTATTTATAAAAATGTTCTCGGAACTGATAAAACATCCATTTAAGAAAGATCAGATCCTGATTTTTAAAAAGTTTCAACCGGAGTTTGATGCACTGCGCATAGAGTATGTAGAGAAAGCTATGCAGGATGGCGCGGGGCTACAGCTTTGGATAATAAAGAAACTGCAAGAGTCATAAGCACCTGCGGTTTTTATCACATGGATTTTTTGATAGCTTTGACTAAAACCATCTGCCATGAATTTTGAATTTATCAAGGTCAATCCACAATACGATAAGCATATCGGGCTCATAGAGCTCAACCGCCCAAAGGAACTCAATGCGCTCAACCGTCAGCTCATGATAGAGATACGCGATGTACTCCGCGAGTGGGATGAAGATGAGAATATCCGTGTGGTGATCCTCACAGGAGGAGAGAGGGTCTTTGCAGCAGGTGCAGATATCAAGCAGATGGCTGATGCCACGGCTATCTCCATGCTTGGGATAGACCAGTTCTCTACATGGGACCAAATACGCCGTACCAAGAAACCGATCATCGCTGCGGTATCGGGCTTCGCACTCGGTGGCGGCTGCGAGCTGGCTATGACCTGCGATATGATCATGGCATCAGAGACGGCACAGTTCGGCCAGCCGGAGATCAATATAGGCACTATGCCCGGTGCCGGAGGCACACAGCGCCTGACACGCGCAGTAGGCAAAGGTCTCGCGATGGAGATGGTGCTCACGGGCCGTTTTATCACTGCCGAAGAGGCACAGCGCGCAGGACTCGTGATCCGCGTAGTACCTGTAGAAGTGCTGCTGGCGGAGACCGTGAAGGTCGCCAAACTCATCGCCGCCAAATCTCCCATAGCTGTTCGACTGGCCAAGGAGTCTGTCAATAAGGCCTTTGATACTACCCTCGATGAAGGGCTGCAATTTGAGCGTAAGAACTTCTATCTCACCTTTGCTTCAGAGGATCAGAAAGAAGGGATGAAAGCTTTCGTAGAGAAGCGAGCGCCGGATTTTAAAGGGAAGTAGTCGTCCTCTAATCCGTTATATCAGATCGGCGGCACTTCGATTTTGAATATGCTACCTGTCGGCTCATTGGATTCGATCCATATTTTACCTTGCATCCGCTCTATATTCCTTTTGACCGTTGAGAGGCCTATACCTGTGCCATCTTCACCTGTAGGATTTTCCACGCGGCTGTATATTTCAAATACTTTCTGCCTGTTTTCCGGTGCGATGCCTACACCATTGTCTGATATGGCGAGAGTGATATTATCCGTGTTTTTGATAAAGGATATATGTACAGTGGGGGTTGAACTGCTATTGTACTTCACGGCGTTGGTCACGAGATTTTGGATGACCTGTAGCCAGAGTATCTCATCGCCCATGACTGTGGGCAGTGGGTCGTAGGTAAACCGTGCATTGCGGTCTGACAAGAGCTTCGTGAGATTGGCGGTGACACGCTCTGCTATACGTGCGAGAGGGATCGGCTGCAGGGATATATCCTGTGACTTGGCGGTATTGAGAATACGGCTGATCATATCGTCCATACGCTGGGCGCCGTCGACCGCAAAGTGCATGAACTTCTTCTCATCTTCGCTCAGCTTGTTCTGCAGTTTGGTCTCCAGTATGGTCATGTAGGTAGAGATCATCCTGAGAGGCTCGCGCAGGTCGTGTGATGTGGTGTGGGCGTAGCTCTTCAGGTCGGTATTGCTGTACTCGAGTTGCTTTGCATACTGCTGCATATCGAGGTTGAGCTTTTGCAGGCGGGTAGCTTCCTCTTTTGTCTTTTCCTGCTTGGACAGTTCTGTCTGAAATATATTGGCTATCGTACTGTCTACCGTTCCGGCATCAATACTTGCGACCTCTATTTTGTTTTTGTACTCATAGGCTTTCCTGTATTCTCCGAGGCTGGCATAGGTGTCAGCCAGCATATTATTAGTGACCTGATCGCCAAAGGCATTGGGATATGCTGCCAGTATATCCTGTATCTCTGCTGCCATGGAGGTCACCTGATCCATCCTCCCCATGCGGCCGTATAGCTGTATCAGGCTATAGTAGGAAAATGCCTCCCTGAATCGCTGTGCACCGCGTCGCCGTATGGCAAGCGACTCCAGCAGGTAGGGCTCAGCGAGCGCATCCTGACCGAGGCTCACATACATGATGCCGATGTAGTTATTCAAGACAGCGAGCATCTCTGGGTTAAGCAAGGCGCTGTGCTCAGCGAGTAGCTCCAGGTAGATGGGCAGTGCCTCGGCATACTGCTTGGTATAGTGCAGGCAGTTGGCGATAGTCATGCGGGCAGTCAATAGCATCTTCGGATCTCCGATCTTCTGCGCCAGTGCGTGTCCCCTCTCGGCATATCCTTTGGCCATATGAAACATACTCAGCCGCAGGTAGAAGTTACTCATGTTAAAGTAAAAGGCGGCCAATTGTATCAGCAGTTCCTGAGAGGGCTCCGGTATCGACAGGATGTACTCTATACCTTTGTTGTAGTACTTCACGCTAAGGTCGAATTGCCGCAGCTCGAAATAAGCCGTTGCCACATGCTTATACGTCTGAGCTATCTGTATCGGGCTGGCCTCGCCGGTATCGATATAGGTCTCGGCGAGTTTGGCGTATTCCAGTGATCTGAGCAGGTCGAGCTTTTGCATATAGCTATATCCGCTCAGTGCGATGTAGGTGTCTATGACGAATTCTTTCCCACCTAACGCTACTGCATCATGCAAAGCGGTGATACCGGTCTTTTCAGCGCCGGGATCATTGTCAGCTATTTGCTGACGAAAGCGTGCGAGGCCTTCTTTTACATGTTGCTGTGAAACCATTTGAATGCTTTGCTAAAATAAGAATACAATTTAATCCTATTACAGGCTGTGGTATAAGCATTTCAGACTGTCCTAAGGCCCTTTCCACAGCGTGGAAAACAATTTGCCCCAAGGCTTAAAAATCGCTTTAAAATATCCCCAGATTTCCTACTTTTATAGGATAAACTAGAATACTTCTCTCAATGCATAAAAGTTTACTTGCTATCCTATTGGCAGTATGTGTAGGCAGCGCATCGGCTCAGTCGGGGTTTTGGAGCAATGCAGGTGCACTGGTGTCTGTACGCGATACGTCTTTCATCTCCGTGATAGGAGATATGTACAATTCCAACGGCGGCATCTACTACAACTTTGACTCTATCTTCCTCACCGGCGACTGGAGCAATACAGCAGGCAATCACGCCTTTGACAGCATACTCGTACCTGCCGGTACAGGCTATGTGTACATGTACGCAGCTGACCAGCGTATCAAGGGTACAGACCAGACCTATTTCCACAATCTTATACTCAAAAATCAAGGTACTAAATACGCAGACCTAGATGCCAAGGTGGATGGATTCCTCGATATGACCGACCGCGAGTTTAGCGTGGATACCAATACGATCTGGGTGCGCAATCCGCGTCTCTACTCTGTACAACGTACCACAGGCTTCCTCTCATCTCTCAAGGACGGCGGCCTGCTCCGCTACACAGATGCAGACTCTACCTATCTCTATCCGGTAGGCTCTAATCTCGGCACCTCGCGCTACAGGCCTATAGAAGTGACTCCTACATCCCGCCAGGACAATCAGTACAAAGTACGCTTTGCTAATATAGATCCGACTACTGAGGGCTTTGACAGGAATATCAGGTTTCACCTCGTATGCCAGATCAATCCGAACTGGTACCATCGCATCTACCATCCATACGGACCGGACTCAGCTGATCTGTCGTTCTTCTACGACCCTGCAGCAGACGGACAGTGGAATGACATCGTACACTGGCAGCGCATACCGGAGTGGGAGAGTACTTTCAAGGATGCATTGGTTGCAGGCAGCCCATTCACACGCATGACCAAGATTCGCTGGAATGACTACAGCTATTCCCCGTTTGCGCTGGCTATCACCAGTCCTCCATACGCCAATGCCGGTCCTGATGACTCTATCTGCAGCGGTGATACGATCACACTCGGCGCACCTAATCTCGGCAATACATACGACTATCACTGGTCGCCGCCTACAGGACTGAGCGATGTGACTGCTGCCGACCCGCAGTTCACTATGACGAACTTCACTACTGCTAATGATATCTACAACTTCACACTGGAGGTAGATCACATAGGCTGTACCGATACGGATCGCGTTACAGTGACTGTATTTCCCAAGACACGCCCTATTGCTGCGATGGATACCATCCTGTGGGTGCTGGACTCTATACACCTGATGAGCTCGGGTGGCGTATCGTATCAGTGGTCCCCTGACTACAATATCACAGATGTGACGAGCGATCATCCTGTGGTATTCCCTGAGCAGAGCACGATCTACTACGTGGTTGTGACCGACAGCAATAAATGCACCGGTCTCGACAGCGTCTACGTGCTGGTGCGCAATAAGCCTATCAGCAATATCTTTATCCCGGATGTGATCACGCCAAACGGCGACGGCTATAATGACTTCTGGCATATACGCGACCTGGAGCGCTATCCTGACAATCAGGTGCGCATTCTGAACAGGTGGGGCGATGAGATCATGTTTGAGAAACCATACCAGCAGCACTGGGCAGGCACATGGAAGGGAGAGCCGCTGCCGGGAGCTACCTACTACTATGTGATCAAGCTCAAGGATGAGCATGGGCAGGAGTTTTCATTTGACGGACCTATCACCGTGGTCCGCTAAATCTCAAAAGCATACCGATGTTTAAAAATATACTCAGTAATCAGACAGGTAAAAGAGCGCTCATCGCATCAGCGCTCGCAGTGGCGGGACTGACGGTCTCTGCGCAGCAGATAGAAGAGTTCTCCCTGTTTCGCGAAAATGCCGTAGCGCTCAATCCTGCTATGGTCGGTTCTAAAGGCTTTCTCGCAGGTGATGTTACATTCAGGAAGCAATTTAGCAACCTGACAGATGCGCCATATACTGCATACCTCAATATGCAGGGACAAGTGGCAGACAAGAACGTTGGCATCGGAGCTTCATTCATACATGACCAGACGGGCCCTACGGGCAAAACCGGCGTGACCATAGCCGCTGCCTACCAGCTCAACCTCGATAAGTCGTATACTAAGATCAATGAGGAGAATGTGCACTACAATACTGCGTCAAGGCACATGATCACCTTTGGCCTGTCGGTGAGCCTCATGCAGTTCCGTCTGAATGGCAGCGCCCTGCATCCGGAGCAGACCGGAGATCCGGGCCTCTATACATCCAATGCTTATAAGCTCACCCCAGATGTGGCCTTTGGTGTATACTACCAGTGGAAAGAAAACCTCTATGCGGGAGTATCGGTACCGCAGCTGATGGGCCTCAATGTAAACTATAACGGCCGCGACGGACAGGCTGCTATCAAGACGGTACAGCACATCAACTTCCTGCTCGGAGGCAAGATACAGGTTGTAAAGCATAAGTTCAGCATAGATCCTGCGGGTGCTTTCCGCTGGGTGAAGAATGCCCCGCCTCAGGGCGATATAGGCGTTCGTCTCACTTTCCTCGATGGTATATGGATAGGCGGCACTTACCGCTCGCTCAATACAGCGATCTTTGACGCAGGTATAGAGATCAAAGGGTTGATGCGCATATCATATGCTTATGATTATAACTTCGCTCCATACCGCGGTGAGATAGGCGCTACGCATGAGATATCTCTCGGCTTCCGCTTCAATCGCGACAAGCAAGCGCTGAAGGATACCAAATTCTTTGCGGGGATACCACAGAAATAACTCAGATCATTCGGCTTAGGCCATCAAACAAAAAGCCGCACCCATCGGGATGCGGCTTTTGATTTCATGCTTATATCTTATATCAACGCCAGTACTGAAATACGGCGCTGTAGGTATGATTGGTAGAGGTAGTATAGACTACCTTGTATCCGTATGGACAGCCTGTAGAAGGATTGCCGGAGGCGTCTACACCGAGTGTCACATCGAGGGTATTGCCATTGACATAGTGTTTGATCTCGCCTGAGGTAGCATTGCGGTAGTTAGCGCATGAGTTGTTAAACACTACCGGAGTATATATCTGATTGATAAAGGAAACACCATTCCTGTTGGTACCCCACATATCTACATTACTGTAGCCGCCTTGCACGGCATTGCCGGTGAAGCCCAGGCTAAGAGCAATACCGTTGCGCGTGTATGTACGGCTCCTGTCTACGCTCCATGTGTGACGTGAGCCATCAGCAAAAGTGATATATACATTGGATGCTGTATGGCGGTGAACCACTGAGCCTTGATCTAGTCCTGCGAGTATACGCCATGCGAGTCCCCCGCTGACATTGGTGAGTTTATTGAGACCATCATACTGGAGGTGTCCGCCCGTGAGGATATTGGTCACTACGAGGGCGTCAAAGTCTGCATCGAGCACAGCACCTGCATCTCTCCAGCGTGTACCTGTGGCATAGCCTTCGAGTGTGAGCGTCACTTTGCCTGAGCGTTTGAAGTAGTTGTCTACCACAGTCGTGCCGTCATAGGTGATCACGAGTATACCGTTAGCTTTCTGAGAGGAGTCGATAGTGCAGCCCACCAGTGCATAGGGACCTTCTACTTTGCCTGATAGCGCTCCTACGCCTCCGGCGGCGTTAGCTGCGTCATCCATAGCGGCGGTGAAGTGCTGGGTAGCTGTGTTATTATCCTGAGCGCTGTATAGGTCGTCAGTACCTGTCTTCTTCTTGCAGGCTGAGAGGACGAGGCCTGCGATAAGGGCTAGTAGTACGATACGGCTGTGTGTTCTTTTCATATTTGTTGTTTTGGTGGACAATGAGTTTATGACCTGATCAGGGGCTTGAGGTTTAATATGAGATATAAAGACTCTATGAAAACGCACCTGAAACTAATAAAATTGTGTGATATCTGGGTTAACCTGCCGTGGGTTGATCTCTGTATATATGGCTAACGCTAGGTGTAACTTGTTGATTATTAGATGCATGAAACGCAAAAGCCACGCTGAACGTGGCTTTTGTAATATCGCTTTGTTAATTCTGATTACTGAGATGCGAGCTTGAACATGATAGGGAGTACGAAGGAAACCTTCACTGCCTTACCTTGCTGTTTGCCCGGCGTGAACTTAGGAAGTTTCTTGACCACACGGATCGCTTCCCTGTCTATACCTGAGCTGACGCCTTTCTTGATCGTGATGTCAGAGAGCGTACCGTCTTCCAGTACCACAAATCCTACTACCACACGGCCCTGGATATCGTTCTCACGCTCCATGTCTGGATATTGTATATTCTGCTGGATGAACTTCATCATCGCTTCCTCACCACCCGGGTATTGAGGCATCTGCTCTACCACGGTGAAGATCTTGTCTTCTACGATTGGCGCTGATGTGATGACCGGCTCAGCTACTACAGGAGCGTCTTCGTTACCCGCGTGGGTCTCGGCAGCTACTTCCTGATTTTTGATCTCTTCTACCTTGATAGGTTCGTCTTCTTTACGTACTTCCTCATCCTTCTTGGCTACCATCTCGAGGAACTTCACCGTAGGCCTCACCGGTGGCGGTGGCGGCGGTGGTGGGGGAGGTGGTGCTTCGTCTTTCAGTGGCGGTGGCTCAGCCAGTGTCACTGTAGTTTCTATTGTTTCTTCTTTAGGCTTTGATTTTAGGAAGGACAGGTCTATAAAGGATGATCCGATAAGGGTACCTGCTATGCATACGGTGATAAGGAGGCCGAGAAGTGAATTTTTCGCTCTCTCCTTACGCAGTTGGTAGGCGCCATAGTCTTTGTTCCTGCCGAGGAAGACCATGTCGTCAAACGACCAGCCCGTGAATGATTTTACTTGTTCCATGCTCTGCTTTTATACTTGTATTAGATGCAGCGATTAAATGTTTTCCATAAATGATGGTTACTCGTTTCCGGTTATAACCTTGCCACCGTTATCGATGGTTTCCTGCTCGATAGGCACGATGTCCTGTATGGCGTATATCTTGGTCTGAGTGATGTCCATCTCATCCAGTATATCTACCATATTCTTGTATTTAGCGCCATCGGCCATCTTGATGAGTACGATAGTTTTTTCCTTGTCCTTGTGCTCTCTTTCTACCCTTTTCTGCTTTTTGAGGATGACCTTGCGGATGCCTTCGTCACCGGCGAAGGTGGTCTGGTCCATATTGGTCATTTTGCCTTCTGATGTCTCATAGTACCATACTATGTCGTCTTTGCCTAGTATGACATTGAGCACCTGGCTTTCCTTTACATCCTGCTTTTTATCATCCAGCTTCTTGGGCATGTTGAGGTCCATGGCCTTCGGCTTATTGAGAGAGGTAGTGAGCATGAAGAACGTGATAAGGAGAAACGCAAGGTCCACCATCGGGGTGAGGTCTACCTTGGTCGATAGTTTCTTACCGCGTACTTTGCCACCGTGTTTCCCGCCTCCCCCTCCTCCGGAGGTATCTATTTCTGCCATTGTATTTGGTCTTTTTTAGATTAATAATTTATTCGGCTGCTTTCTTAGAGCCACCCGCGAGGGTCGTGATCAGGTTAAACGTGTGAATATCGTTATCAGTGAGTGTTTTGATGACCTTCCTGACAGCTTGTACGTCTGTGAGCTTATCTCCTTTGATAGCGATGCGTATAGCATTGCGGGCACTTGGGTGGTTCAGCTCCACGTCTGCATACCTTCCTGCCATCACCCAGTCACCGAGCTGGTTATTGAGTGAGTCCAGAGGTATGCCTTTGCCTTTGCTGTATTCTGATATTTCATCAGGCTTTTTGTCGAGTATCTGCGGCAGCGCGGCAGCGTCAAATCCGAAGGTCTCTGTTTGTGCAAAGTTGGCCTTCTGTTTTTCGCTGAGTGTCGCTATATACGGATACTTGTTTTTGAATACTTCTCCCATTTTGGTGAGCGCCTTCAGGCGGAATGCTGCACTGGGATAGTTGATGTAAGCCTTACCGTCCTTGTCTACCGATATCTTGATGGCATCGTTGACGGTGATCTCTGAGCGCGAGTTGGGCAGGTCTATGGCTACCGGCTCAGAAGGCTTGAACTTAGATGTAAGGATGAAGAACGTCAGCAGCAGAAACGACACATCGCACATCGCGGTCATATCTACAGAGGTGCTTTTCCTCGGGATTTTTACTTTAGGCATTTTACCTGCTTTTAGTGATTAATAAATTAAGGGAGTACATGTTGTATTGTCTCAATACTCATGTCTCACTACTCACTACTATTTTTTACGGCTGGCAAATGACTGCGCTATGCTGAATCCTATCTCATCGATAGCATATGTCAGGGAGTCGATCTGGCTGGTAAACACGTTGTAAAGGATGATCGCAAATGCTGAGGTAGCGATACCGATAGCCGTGTTCACGAGGGCCTCAGAGATACCTGCAGAGAGCTTGGTAGGGTCAGGAGAGCCTGTGGTAGCGAGAGCGGCAAATGACTTGATCATACCGATCACCGTACCGAGGAGGGCTACGAGTGTACCTACTGATGCGATAGTAGAGAGGAATACGAGGTTCTTCTGGAGCATAGGCAGCTCGAGTGAGGTAGCCTCTTCGATCTCCTGCTGTATAGCGAGTACTTTCTTTTCGCCTTCCAGTTCTGTATTCTTGTCCATTTCATTGTATTTGTGCAGGCCGGCCTGTACCACGTTAGCTACTGATCCTTTCTGCTTGGTGCACTCAGCGAGGGCAGCGTTGATATCGTTATTGGCCAGTGCGCCTTTGATCTTCTGGAGGAATGGCTCGATAGAACCTGTACCTTTAGCTTTGCCGATAGTGATAGCCCTCTCTATAGAGTAGGTGATCACCGTGATAAACATACCGATCAGGATAGGTACGATGAAACCGCCTTTGTATATCAATCCGAATATATTTGATGAACCATCTGTATTTTTGATCGGCTCTTCATGAGCATCTACGTAGTGACCGCAGAAAAATTTCCAAATACAGTAACCAATAATGATAGCTATAGGGACCACCAAAATACTGAAGTCAAATCCCTTTTGTGATTGTTTAGCTGGAGCTTGTGCCATAATTCTTATTGTTTTTAATTTTAATGGTTTATGATAGAGAAGTTCAAAAATAGATTTTTAATTCTCTATTCAAAATTATTGAGAAAATAATTCTATTAACACTTTGCGCGCTTCGTGCCGATAGATTTTTGGGATTAAACGGGGCTCTCAGCCTCATATTGCCCGGATGCAATTTTGCTGAGGACTTATGGCAAAACCATGACAAATCGGTAGAAGCAAAAATTGATTAGGTGATAGCTGATAGTACATTTAAAATAGCAAAATCCTGATCATTTAATAACTTTTGGCATGATATTTTCAGTATAAGTAAAAACCAAATGTTTTGCGGCCCGTATACGTGACATCGATGAAATGGAGGATGTATACTTTGTAGTACTGAAAGGGGTAATCAACACAATGCAAGGGATAACAAGGAATATTTCATATATCATTAATCATATTTTTACATAAACAAATCATCACAACTAAATGGAAGGTTCAAATCAGGGAGGGGGAAGCAAGAAGATATACATAGCGATCATCATCATATTGCTATTGATAAACGGCGGTGCACTCTACAAGCTCGTCATCGAAAACCAAAAGAAAGAAGAGCAGAAAGCTGTCATAGAGCAGAAGGATACTGAGCTCAAGGGCCTCAATCAGCAGTTTGAGACTGCCAAGCAGGACCTCGAAGGCATGAAAGGAAAGAACGCTGAGCTCGATAGCATCGTCAATGCTCGTCAGGCTATGATCGAGAAGATACAAGGCGAACTCGCATACGCTCAGAAGAAAGGCAACATGACTGCCGGCGAACTCCAGAAGTACAAAGACATGATCGCAAAGGTACAGTCTGACAATGCTGACCTGCAGAAAAAGATAGAGCAGCTCACTGCACAAAATCAGGAACTCACTGCCAAGAACCTCGAAGTAACCAAAAACCTCGAAGCTGAGAAAACTACTACAGCATCTCTCACAGCTGAGAAAACTACTCTCTCTAAGAAAGTAGAACTGGGTTCACTCCTTCATATACAAGGCCTGAAGATAGAAGGCGAGCATAGGAGAAAGAACGGTAAGGAAGTAGCAAAGACAAGCGCTAAGAAGATAGACCTGCTCAAGATCACCTTTGCTACCGGCGATAACAAAGTACTCGAGAAAGGAAACCTCGCTCTCTATGTACGCGTCATCAATCCTAAGGGTGAGACACTGGCAGTAGCAGATCAGGGCTCCGGTACACTCAAACTCGCTGACGGCGGTGGCGATGTACAATACAGCAAGAAGATAGACCTCGACTGGGATCAGAGCAGCAAGAATGTATCTCTGGACTGGACTGAGAATATCAAATCATCCGGTACATACAAGGTAGAAGTATACCAGGCAGGATACCTGATCGGTCAGGGCTCTGTGACACTGAAATAATCACGCCACCTTCTCATATCAATATAGAAGCCTCAGGATTTCCTGGGGCTTTTTGTTTTATAGCACATGTCGCAAGAGTGGATTGATGTTTTTCGACTATACTACTTAGTTGTATGCTATGTGATCGATGTTTCTATGTGGTTAATGATATTCCTATTATGCTCTTGTTAGTGTCTCTACGAACCGACACATGAATGATGTTTTTCGAATAGGAGGCCCCTTTCAAAGAGTGTACATTCTATGTGCTCTATGGTTTCTATGTGATTAGTTGCCGTTACTCTTCCTCCAGGTCTATCTTCAGAGGCCTGTCGAAACTCTCATCGAGTGAGATCAGTGTCTCCGTGCGGTTAATGCCTTCTATCTTTTGCAGCTTGTCATGGAGTACTTCGCGCAGGTGCTGCGTATCGCGGCAAATGATCTTGAGGAAGAGGCTATAGTTGCCTGTAGTATAGTGGCAGGACACCACCTCGTGTATCTTCTTTAGTTCTTTCACCACCTTGTCATACATATCGCTGCGGATGAGGTATACACCGATGAAGGCCGTCACATCCATGCCCAGATGAGCTAGGTCTATCTGTAGGCGGGGGCTTTTGACGATGCCCAGCTTCTCCATTTTGGCCATACGTACATGTATAGTACCCGGCGATACGAATAGTTTCTTGCCTATCTCAGTATATGGTACGAAGGCATCTTCCATCAGTATATTCAATATCTGCAGATCGAGGTTATCGATTTCGTAATTAAGAGCCATTTTTTGCTGCTTATTTTGATTATAATGCAAATTAAATCATAAATATTGATGTAAGCATATATTTTACTTGTTTTTGTTGATTTATTTGTAAAATAAGTAGTATCTTGTTACATTTGTATTGTCAAAGCGAAAGCAAAGACAAATATTGTTGGGTGATGAAATTGGCAGACATGCCCTCCCGTCTCGGGGGTGAGGATCAAGGGATAAATCCTAAGCCAGTTGTTAGTCTTCATGATTGACAACTGTTTTACAGACTAACCTCCTCGTGTAGGTTCGAATCCTGCGCCAACAGCTTCTTCTTAAAGCCGTATCGGTTAAGCGATACGGCTTTTTTATTTCCATTTTTTTAGACAGAAAATATGCCTGATAACTATCTGATAAATAGACTAGTAGGCGTGTGTGGCTGCTATTTTAACAATCTGTTTAACGGTTTGGCATGGTTATCGCCTTATCTCTGTCAGCTAGCGATTTCAAACTTTTTTCAAACCTTATTTATACCATTAAAACCGAATACCGATACATGACCAGTGAGTTCAACATTTATATTTTTTAAACACTAAAAACTACAAAATGGAAAGCAATCAAAAAGGAACAGTAAGCACGAGGATATATATAGCTACGGTTGTATTTCTCGTATTGCTGAACTGTGGTACGGCATACGTGCTCTACAACACAGACACCGAGAAGAAAAGCGTAACAGCACAGAAGGTATCCCTCCAGGGTGACTTCAAAAACATATCCGATACACTGGATGCGAAGAAGGCTGAACTCGCTACCTACATGGGCAAGAACGCAGAGCTCGACAAACAGATCGAGGCGCAGCAGGCTATGATCGATCAGGAAAAAGCCCAGATAGCGGACCTGATGAAAAAAGGTACCCTGACTCAGGCCGAACTGTCTAAGGCCCGTCAGATGATAGCAGGCTATCAGGCATCTATAGACAATATGAACAAACAGATCGCCGAGCTTAATACAAAGAACGAGCAGCTTAATAATGACAACCATGATCTCGCTAAAAACCTCGATGCCGAGCGTGTGACTACAGCGCAACTCAGCGACCAGAACAAAGGCCTCGCTAAGAAGGTAGAGGTAGGTTCCCTGCTGCAGATCGCTAAGGTAGATGTAGAAGCTATCAAGAAAAGGCGCAGTGGCAAAGAAGTAACTGTGAAAAAAGTAAAGGCTGCTGAAGAGCTCAAGATCACTTTTGAAACCGGTAACAATAAAGTACTCGATCCCGGCAATCTCGACCTGTATGTAAGGATCATCAACCCTAAGGGTGAGACCATATCAAGGTCAGATAAAGGTTCAGGTACTATCGCTACCGCTGACTCTGAAAATCCGGTACAATACAGCAAAAAAGCTGATATAGACTGGGATCAAAAGAGCAAGAAGGTGACTCTCTACTGGGATCAGCACCTGCAGGATCCTGGTACCTACAAAGTACAAGTCTATCAGAAGGGCTATGTAGTAGGTGAAGGTGCAGTCAAACTTATCTAAACGTCTTTCTCTCTATTTGTATATAGAAGCCTCTCCGCCCAAGCGGAGGGGCTTTTTTGAAATCATACCTGTGTACAAGTAGAAACCCCGCTATCCTTCGATAGCAGTATCATTGTATACATTAAACCTAACCCGTATGGCCCAGCAGGAAGTCAGCAAGAGTTTTTCGCAGGAGGCTGAAAAGAGTATTCTCGATCTGTCGTCACTGATGGATAAGGTCCGGGCTATATACCGCAGGTCTGGCATTACTTCATTCTCACAGGCATCCGTTTTCACCCCTGATGAACTCATCAGGTTCCAGGCCGATATGATCATACTCTTTGCAGAGGTAGACCTATCATATGTGCTCGTAGAGAGCGGTCTGCCGGTCGGTAGTTCATTCGGCGGGGAGGCCCTGCGTATCATCAAGGCGGGTATCCTGCCCTATGTCTATGATGAGCGCGACCTGAGGGTCGTGATCAAAAAGATATTCCACGACAAACGTGATAGCAGGATATTCTCCGAACTGATGCAGGCCTATGGCACTGACTGGATATGCGCCAATGCATCCCTGCTCGTACCCGACAGCGAGGTGATCCAGACCAAGCTGGAGAACGCCGCCAAGATACTCTCATACCGTATCGCTGCGATAGGGATAGAGGAGGAGATGGCTACCCGTGCAGGCGATGAGGAGTCCCTCATCACGCCCTTTCTCGAGCAGAACCGTGAGATCAATGAGCTGCTCGTATCGCTGGACCGTAAGGATCATGAGCGGGCTGCTGAGGACTATGCGCAGTCCGTGGTCATGCTCCACCAGTGCCAGGACAATATCAAACGGCTCGACAAGGCGGCTGCTGTGAACGGCACCTCGCTCCGCCAGACCTACCTGCTCAATAGGTCCTCGCTGCTCATAGAGCGCCTGCTCCGTGTGCTCACTCTGGTACATGAGATAGAGGAGGAGCATAAGGTCAACGGCTTCTGCACACTCATCTGCGATATCATCGGCTATGAGCTCAGCCCGAAGAAGCTACGGACTTTCATCGGGAGGAATATACAGATGATAGCCTACCGTATCACCGAGCATAAGCGGATGACAGGCGAGCACTACGTCACCTCGGGGCGCAGGGAATACTATGAGATGTGGGGCGCCGCATGCGGAGGCGGGTTTATCATCTCCTTTATGGTCATCATCAAGATGCTGACGCACCATCTGGCACTGCCGCCGCTGTGGGAGGCCATAGCCTATTCCATGAACTATGCCACCGGTTTCGTCGTGATCCAGATGCTGCACTTCACTGTAGCTACCAAGCAACCCGCTATGACTGCTGCCTATATAGCCGCATCGCTCGATGGCACAGAGCCGGGCGAGTACCACTACCGTCGCTTTGCGGCTATGATAGCCTCTGTGTCGAGGAGCCAGCTTGCATCCTTTGCGGGCAACCTGCTCGTGGTATTTCCCTGCAGCCTGCTATGGATACTGCTGATCAGCGCCGCAGGAGGAGGCCACCTGCTCTCTGAGCCCGCTTCCCGCCGGATGATGAGCGATATATCTCCTATACATTCCTTGTCGGTATTGTATGCAGCCTTTGCAGGGGCCTATCTCTTTATGGCGGGGCTGATATCAGGCTTCGGTGATAATAAGGTCATCGTAAGCAGTATCGGCCTGCGGCTGGTACATCACCCATGGCTGTCGAGGCGCATAGCGCCCAAGAGGCTGGAGCGCATAGCGCACTACATAGAGCAAAATCTCGGCGGCCTGATGGGCAATATCACCGTCGGCTTCATGCTCGGCATGACGGGTTTCTTTGGCTATATCACCGGGCTGCCGCTGGAGGTACGCCACGTGACCCTGTCTACCGGCTATTTTGCACTGGGGCTTTTCGGCACTCAGTTTCATGTCTCTGCCGTCACTGTGCTGTCCTGCCTATCAGGTATAGCGCTGATCGGCTTTGTCAATTTCATCGTGAGCTTCTGGCTCGCACTCTTTGTAGCCATGCGCTCCCGCGGGCTTTTGCTGCGCAACTATCCCGACTTGATCAGGTCTGTATGGCGCTATTTCCGCCATCATCCGGGAGAGTTTTTCTGGCCCCGGAGGGAAGATAAAACCGAGGAAGCGCTCATAGCCGATACCGGCAAGGTCTAGCTATGATAACATAGTGTGCATAAGTTACTATCTATAGGAGTTGTCAGGTGACGTACAAGGCGTATATTAGTATCCGCGACCCTTAGCCAAGAGGGAGCAACATTATTTAAATCAAATTAAAAAACTCTTATGGCGACAAAGAAAGCACCAGCAAAAAAGAAAGCAGCAGCTAAAAAAGCTCCTGCAAAAAAAGCAGCAGCGAAGAAAGCTCCTGCAAAGAAGGCAGCTAAAAAAGCTCCTGCTAAAAAAGCAGCTAAAAAAGCGAAAGCTCCTGCTAAAAAAAGAACTCCTAATGCAGCGTTCATGAAACCGATGAACATCGGCGAAGCGCTCCAGTCTATCGTGGGCAATAAGCCACTGCCACGTACAGAGGTGATCAAAAGGCTCTGGGAGTACATCAAGAAAAACGGTCTGCAGGATGCTAAGGAGAAACGCAACATCAACGGTGATGCAGCTCTCCAGAAAGTATTTGGCGGCAAGAAGACTGTATCAATGTTTGAAATGGCTAAACACGTCAACAAACATCTTTCTTAAAGACAACTTTAAGATCAGTTTAAAAAAAGGCGCAAGGGATTGCGCCTTTTTTTATTGCGTGTTTTGTTTTCCGCATTTGTCATCCTGAGCGAAGCGAAGGATCTATATCACGCACACAGATTCTTCGCTTCGCTCAGAATGACAAAGCTGTTGTTACTATCTATAGGTAGGGCTACGTAGAGCTAAAGCCCAACACCGTGGTTAGTGTCCTCACGAACCACAATACTGTGGCTCAGCCTTTCGGTTTGTAGGCTAGGGATGTTGGTCAGCGACCAACATCGGCGCAGTGAAAGGCAAGATCGTTGTATCGGGGTAGCCGATCGCTCCACTCGCTATACAAGTATTACTTTCTTCTCACCATGCACTACTTTCTTCATAGCTCTTTCGGATTTGCAATCCGAAAGTTATCTTTATAAGGATTTATAATCCAAAAAATGGGACTCAAGAATCCAATATTTGCCGGCAATACTTATTACCTGACCCTAACAGTAGTGGATTGGATAGACATATTTACGCGCCCTGTATACAGGCACATTATTGTCGATTCACTGGGATATTGCCAAAAGGAAAAGGGGCTTATACTGCACGCATGGGTGGTAATGAGTAATCATGTCCACCTTATAGCTTCTGCCAAAGAGGATACAAACTTATCCGACATCCTGCGGGATTTTAAGAAGTTTACCAGCAAAAAGATCGTCAGCACCATACAAGAGGCACCTGAAAGCCGCAGGGATTGGATGCTTCACAGATTTGCATATGCAGGGACTAATGATGCTAAGATCAAAGACTATAAATTCTGGAAGGATGGCAATGAGGCCAAAGACCTTATTACGGCACCGTTTGCGCTACAAAAACTCAATTACCTTCATCAAAATCCTGTACGTGCAGAGATAGTTGATAAGGCAGAAGATTATAGATATAGCTCAGCTATAGACTATGCCGGTGGCATGGGAATGCTGAAAGTAGAATTATTATGTTGACGCATTGCAAATGCTCATGCGGTATGCTTTCGGATTACAAATCCGAAAGAGCTTTTTTATATATGCGTCTGCTTGTACTCTAATACTTCATAAAAAAACCATCCTTAAATTTCACTGCGCGTGAGTTGGCAGGCGGCTCACCCTCAAAGAAAGTAGCAGACGTGACGATAGGATCGTAGGGATTGGCTGCATTATACTCTTGTATCATGCGGTTGTTTATTTCCTGTGCAGTAGTAGAGTCCATGATCATATTCTTCTCAAATTTCACCGTCTCGGGATGTTTCTCCTCAGGCTGTGGTTTCTCTTCAGGTGCAGGCTCATTCTCTATATACTGCGTGTCGATCTCTACTTCTTTCTCACGGCCCCAGCCATAGTGATGCTTCAGCGCAAACATAGCCGCCTGCACAGGTATCTGGCGGTTGCACATCTTGTCAAAGAGGCGCACTTCAAATCGCTGCATGATCCTGTTCATCGCGTTTATCACCTGATAGCAACTGCGCCATTTGCGCCGCCAGTAGGCCCAGATATCATTGTAGTAGCCCGCCACCTGCAGCGCGTGGCCGAGGTAGAGGCAGTCGGAGCTGCATGAGTAAGAGTCGATGGTTTTGAGAGCGGAGAGCGTTCTCTCCAGGGTCCATTTTTCGGCATATTTATTGCCTGTGGATGCTGACATGGTTCAGAGGTTTAAATTAATAATGAAGAATGAATAAGTAATAATGAAATACAGTGAAGGGCAGATAGCAGGAATCAATGGGTAATAGACAACGAAGAGGGAGTATACAGCGGGTGCTGTGCTCTTGGTTTTGGATGGTCAGTTATCGCGATGCAAATATAGCATGATCTGCCTTTTTTACATAGTGAACCAAAGGATTTAGTTGTTCACCAAAATGTGGATGATTTTCCTGAAATGTATTTCATCTCTCCTGTTTTAGGAGAGGTCGGGAGTGGTAAAGCATAGAATTTGTTGCCGCGAACAAAAACCATGTTTTTCGACTACATCATGCTGTTGCAGACTCAAATATTATCAGGTACGGCAACTGGTTGCTATTCCCCCTTCATAAGGGGTGACCTATTTACCCTTATGCTGATATGCCTTTATCCTGTCCGCCACATTCTTCCGTATGTCAAACCAAAAGAGATTATAATCCACGAGGTGCAGTACCTTCCATGAGCGGATGATCGGCATCTTATTCTTCACCCACAGGTAGTCCTTATGCACCTGTGCGGCTACTGCATGATCACGCCTGCGTTTGATCTTGAGGAAGATCCCACCGACTGTCTGCGATGCGTCAGCGTAGGCTGTATCGCGCTTCCATGTGATGGGGTTGACATTCGGTGCGCCGCGCAGCACACTCTTGCCCGGATCATAGCCCATCTTAAACGACGACCATGTCACATAGCAACCGGTCTGACCGGCATCATCACATGGCTTCAATACTTTATAGGAGTGTTCATCGACGCCCATGCCTATCACGTAGGCGCATACGAGTTGCTTCCGCAGCGCTGTGGTATCAAAGAACTCTCTGAGCAGTCTCCATGCATGCGTGCTGCCCTGGCTGTGCGATGCGATGATGATAGGCCTGCCATGATTGTAGTGCCCTAGGTAGTATGTGAATGCCGCCCGCACATCCTGATAGGCAAAGTCCAGCCCCAGCGGGCCATTCACAGAGTCATAGAAGCAGTTGATGATACCCTGGCGGTAGCGCGGCGCATACACGCGGCAGTCCCTGTTGAATACACTCGCCTGAAAGTGTACGGGCAGGTTGTCTATTCGTTTATTGAGTTTCTTATTGCTCAGGTCGGCGGTCCATGTTTTGCCCTTGCTATAGACGGTAGGGTAGATGTAAAATACATCGACATCTTTCAATGAATCGCTGATCCATGTTTCGGCCTTGGGGATGATGTCAGCCGCATCCTGCCTGTATGGCAAGGCGCTCCACATCGCCTCTTTAGTATAATCAGGGGCGCCGCACTGGCTTTCTTTATTGAATGGGGGCAGCTTTGATCTCTGTGCCAAAGCACTGAGCGAAAGCAAAACGGATAAGGCAATAAATATATGACGCATACTTACGAAAGTAAAAATCTTTTAAATGTTAATATCATTGTATTTATCCGTGTGTATTCGTTTTGTATTAACCATATGATCCGTGTCATCCGCGTGCTTGCATTTGTATTCCACTTGCGACTTGCTACTCATAGCTCTCCCTACTTATTCTATCTTTGCCGCTCACAAAAACTATCCGTGAGATACTTCCTCTTCATTACTTCCATTCTGTCTCTTATCTGCTTGTCATTCGTACCACGGCCAAAGCTGGTAGGAGACGACCTGCACGTAAACCAGATACAGGTCATCGCCAGTCACAATAGCTATCACCTGCGTACTGATAAAGCAGTGCTGCGTTTTATCAAGAACCTCTACCACATGGGACTGCTGCCACGCGATCTTAATCCCGATGAACTCGACTACTCACATGTACCGCTCACAGAGCAGTTTGATAAATATGGCATCCGCGGTATAGAGCTCGATGTGTACTATGATCCGAAAGGCGGGCTCTACTATTACCGCCGTACTCGTGGGTGGGTGGGCCTGCGCTCAGCCTCACGTATCGAGGCGCTGAAGAAGCCGGGCTACAAGATGATGCATATCCCTGACGTGGATTACAACTCTACCAATCTCACTTTCAAAGACGGACTGGCTGAGGTCAAGAGATGGAGCGAAGCGCATCCCACGCATCTGCCTCTATTCATCAATGTAGAGGTCAAGCAGGATGCCGTAGGCAATCATGTGCCGCAGTTGCGCAGGTTTGCCAAAGCGCTGCCATTTGACTCTGCTGCGGCAGATGCGCTGGACGCAGAGGTGAAGGATATCTTTGGCGCCGATCTGAAGGGAGTTATTACTCCCGACCGCCTGCGCGGTGATGCGGCGACGCTGGAGGAGGTGATACTAAGCAAAGGTTGGCCTACGCTAGCCGATGCGCGGGGCAAGGTGATGTTTATCATCGACTGCGACCATACCGAGCATGAGACATACACCAAGGGACATCCGTCATATCGCGATAGGGTGATGTTCACCTATACCAAGCCGGGCACCCCTGAGGCGGCATTCGTCAAACTCAATGATCCGTCGAGGCACTACAAGGACATACAGGAAGCTGTGAAGAAGGGCTATATCATTCGCACACGCTGTGATGAGGGAGCCAATCAGGCGCGTATGGGTGACTACACGGATATGAACCTCGCCATGTCTAGCTGGGGGCAGATACTATCTACAGACTACTATAAGCCTGATGACAAGGCCGGCACCAAAGGATGGTCTGATTATCATGTGCGGTTTCCTCAGGCGGGTATCGCCCGCATAGACTCTATCTCTGCACCAGGCAGGAGCGGCATGATCGGTGAATAAAAGAGTAGTACGCTTTGCATTCCCGGGTTCCTGTATTCCTGATTAACCGATCTACTTTAATCCAAAGGAACTATCAGCATCGGTATCCTCGACTTGTCTATGATCTGGTGAGACACCTCCTGTCCGAATACTCTCTTGAGGAAGTTATGCTTATGCGCTCCGATCACGAGGAGGTCAGCTTCGAGTTTTGTAGCTTCATCGAAGATGGTATCCACCGTAGGTCCCTGCAGCAGCAGCGCATCGGCAGCTACGGACTGATCGGTCAGGGTTTTGGAGTAGCCCTGCAGTGTCTTATGCTCCGCCCTGAGGTCCTCGGCCAGTGTCTTGCGGATGTATACAGGCCCTGCATCAAAGCCTACAAAATCAGGATCCGGCATGGTCACATGTATGATCCACACCTTTGCGTCAAATTTCCGGGCGAGGCTGGACGCCTGGTTGAGTATCAGCTGATCGCCTTCTTCCAGGTCTACAGCTACGAGTATGTTCTTCATGAGCGGGTTTGGTTTGCTATTCAAAATTAGAGATTTATTCTTTCAGTTTCTGCTGAAAGTGAAAGCCAACTATACGGTATCCATGATTGTGCCAAAACTTCACTCCGCGGGAATTAGTGACATAGCAGTTTAGCTCCAGCCCGTTGCAGCCTATATCCACGGCATAGTCATAGATCCACTTTATCATCAGTTCACCTACGCCCTTGTCCCTGTATTCGGGGAGTATGCAGACATTATCGGGTTCTATGTGCTTGCCCATATAGTACTTGTAGAGTACCCATATACCTGATATGCCTATGAGCTTGTCTCCGTCGTAGACACCGACGCATTGGTAGTTGTGCTGTATCATCTCCGTGAGGCGGCTGCTGAGCGTGTCAGGCTGCATATTGGGGTCCAGTATCATCAGCAGGGGGATGATGCTTTCGATCTCGGCTGAGGGTATGAGTTGAACTTTATACATGGGGGGTATTATGACTCTAAATTACACCTTCACCGCATGATTCAAACTTGCAAAAGGAAGTTATTTAAATTGTTTAGTATATGAAAATTTATGTTTTGTTTAGATCGGTCAGGGGTACACCTGTTTTTGGCGAGTTTTGTCATGGATATTGTCTATTTCTGACGACTTTTATCAACAATTCCTGTTTAGACTGTTTCTAAATAGCGTGAAACCCTTATGGTTACTACGTTTCAGCCGATTGTCATACACAAAAACAACCGTGTAATTTTTATTGTAATTTTTTGCTTTTTTAATATTTGCGCCGTTATATTTGCCCCGTCATTTTTATGACATTATTCTGACAATTCATACCATTCACGATGGAAAACCATAGTACTCTGATGAGGAAACCTCTAACTCTGCTCTTCGCTTTTGCCCTGATTTTCAATCTTTTTTCTAATGTTTCCATAGCTGCAGGGGTCGATCCTGCCAAGTGGAACGATGGAAAGAGCCTGTTCAAGAGCAATTGCGCCAGCTGCCACAATCCCAAGGTAGCCACTACAGGTCCGGCCCTGATGGGTGTGACCAAAAGATGGGAAGACGGCGCAGCCTTTGGCGGCAAGACCGGTACCCAATGGCTCCACGTGTGGATCAAGAACTGGAGCGACGCGGTAGCGGCTAAGAACCCATACGCGACTACCATCCAGAACTTCGCACCATCTGAGATGAACCGTTTCCCATCTCTCAAGGATGAGGACATCGACAAAATACTCCTCTATGTAGAGAACCCTGATGCAGGCCCCGGTGCAGCACCAGCTACAGCCGCAGCTACTCCTGCCGGTGGCGCTGAGGCTCCAAAAGAAGAGAACAATACCACGCTCTATATTCTTGTGACCCTGATGCTCGTACTCGCAGGTATACTCGTAGGAGTGACCCGCAGGCTGGACAAGGTAGTAGATGCATCTAAAGGTATCACTCCGGCTGCTAAGACTCCTTTCTACAAGACCCGTTCATTTATAGCAGGTGGTGTACTCCTCGCATTTGTTGGTAGCATCTTCTGGCTCGCAGAGAATGGCATCCGCCTGGGCCGCCAGAAAGGATACCAGCCTACGCAGCCTATCCGCTTCTCTCACCAGCTCCACGCAGGCAAGCATAAGATAGACTGCCAGTACTGCCACACGAGCGCAGCTAAGGGCAAGACATCAGGCATCCCTTCTCTTAATACATGTATGAACTGCCACAAGGCTGTGACCACCGGTCCGGTATATGGCAAAGATGAAATAGCCAAGATATACAAGGCAGTGGGTTGGGACCCTGAGAAGAAAGTATACTCAGGCACTCCTAAGCCGGTAGAGTGGATACGCATCCACAATCTCCCTGACCATGTGTACTTCAACCACTCTCAGCACGTAGTAGCCGGTAAGGTAGAGTGCCAGACATGCCACGGCCCTGTACAGACCATGGCTGAGGTCTATCAGTTCGCACCGCTCTCTATGGGCTGGTGTGTGAACTGCCACCGCCAGACAGAGGTGCAGTTTGCTTCAAACAACTACTACAGCACATTTGTGAAGCTGCATGAAGACCTCAAGAATAAGAAGATAGACAAGGTGACCGTAGAGAAGATAGGAGGTACAGAGTGTGCTAAATGCCACTATTAATATTGTATTAACCTGACAACAGCCAACTGACAACTAACAACAGAAATTAGAAATAAAAGACATGGAAGATAAAGTATATTGGAAAGGACTGGAAGAACTGGAGCAGACATCCCCGCAAAACGATAAGGAGTTTGCAGATGAGCTGCCGGTGCTTGGCTCTATCGCTGAGCCGATAGTCACTACAGGCTCTACGAGCCGCAGGGACTTCCTCAAGATGCTGGGATTCAGCACCACGGCTGCGGTAGTAGCTGCGGGTTGCGAGATGCCGGTACGCAAGTCTATACCATTTGCACTCAAACCGGAGGAGGTCATCCCCGGCATCGCTAACTATTATGCTTCTGCTACCTATCAGGGTGGTGAGTACTGTGCAGTACTCGTCAAGACCCGCGAGGGACGCCCTATCAAGATAGAAGGCAATGATCTCTCTAGCGTCACTCAGGGCGGTACATCTGCCAAGGTACAGTCGGCTGTCCTCTCTCTCTATGACGGAGGCCGCTACAAGAACCCTATGAGGGGCAAAGAGAACATCACATGGGATACTGCTGACAAAGAAATAGGAGAGAAGCTCGCTGCTGCCAAGGCTGCAGGTGGCAAGATCGTGATCTACTCAGCTACTATCCCTTCTCCGTCTACACTGGCGGCTATAGATGAGTTCAAAAAAGCATTTGGCGCAGAGCACCTCGTGTCTGACGCTGTATCATATACAGGTATCCTCGATGCCAATGAGAAGAACTTCGGTACACGCGCTATCCCTTCTTATCACTTTGATAAGGCTAAGGTCATAGTAGGTATCGGTTGCGACTTCCTCGGTACATGGGTTTCACCTGTCGAGTTTGCCAAGGACTGGTCTAAAAACCGTAAGGTCTCTAAGGAAAACAAGAAGACTTTCCAGCACATTGGGATCCTAAGCTTAGAATTCCACGTGGACAAGTTGTCGC
>JADMIO010792699.1_pt1 | contig 96121 bp, 87 predicted proteins | sample 8958161 | NCBI WGS metagenome assembly JADMIO01 (sample SAMN16585339, study PRJNA669376) | soil metagenome | isolation source: Crop rotation soil | place: USA: Cullars Rotation, Alabama | collected 2011
GCCGCGACTTCAAGTCACGTGAATTCCAAGCTTCGGATCCCACTGTGCTGGAAAGGCTTGACCAGGCTTTCGTAATCGGCTTTCTGTTTCACTTCGATGCCTACTAAAGCCGGGCCGCTTTCCTTGCTATTTTTCTTGGTATACTCAAACAACGTAATATCGTCTTCCGGGCCCAGTACTTTATTAACAAATTGTTTTAAAGCGCCGGAGCGTTGCGGGAATTTGATGATGAAATAATGCTTCAAGCCTTCATAAAATAAGGAACGTTCCTTCATCTCCGGCATACGCTCCACATCGTTATTGCCGCCGCTGATAATGCATACGACATTCTTACCTTTGATCTCTTCTTTATAAAAATCAAGCGCGGAAACCGATAAGGCGCCCGCAGGTTCCATAACGATGGCTTCCTGGTTGTATAACTGCAAAATAGTAGTGCATACTTTTCCTTCCGGGATCAGTACAAGATCATGTAATCCTTTTTTACAAATAGCAAGACAAATATGTCCCACTTGTTTAACTGCGGCCCCATCCACAAAGTTGTCAATCTCTTTCAGGATAACTGCTTTTCCTTTTTCCAGGGATTCTTTCATCGCCGGAGCTCCCGCCGGTTCTACGCCAATGATTTTTGTTTTGGGTGAAAACTCATTGAACCAGGTGATCAACCCTGCAGCTAAACCGCCGCCGCCGATCGGCAGGAACAAATAATCAATCTTCTTTTTACCCATTTGTTCCAGCACTTCTTTCGCTACTGTTCCTTGCCCTTCCATAATAAGCGGATGATCAAACGCCGAAACGAAAATTTTACCGGTCTGATGACAATATTTCAACGCTGCATTTTTTGCATCATCAAAAGTATCTCCGGATAAAATGATATGGACGTAATTTTTACCGATGCGCTCCACCGCCTGCAATTTCTGCTGGGGAGTTGTCTGCGGCATAAAAACCGTTCCTTTTATTTTCAGCAATAAGCACGACAAGGCAAAACCCTGGGCATGGTTGCCGGCACTGGCACAAACAACGCCTTTGTTTTTTTCAGTTTTGGACAATCTCGAAATAAAATTATAAGCCCCGCGGATCTTATAGGAACGTACGACCTGCAGGTCTTCGCGTTTTAAATAAATTTTGGCGTGATAGCGATCAGATAGTTGTTCGGATAATTTGGTAGGCGTGGTTTCGATGATGCCCTGCAATAAAGCGGCGGCATTCTCGATTCCTTTTACAGTTGGCAGTGTAGCAGGTGTCATTTTTCAAAAATAAGGAAAGTGCGGTATTGAAGCGACATAATATATATTAAAACTACGCTAAGCCAAATTGCATGAAATGATGCATAAAGTGTTTGTATTGAAAGATCAGCCATTCATCGCGGTTCAGTTTGCCGAAAATGGGGTGATTAGCCGTAGTAAAAGCCGGGTCATCCACTGAATGCAGAAATTTATCGATTGTTCCTGATAAAAGTGTTTTTGCTTCATCCAACGATTTTGTCATCAACGGTGGATTTTCATCCTTAGGCAAGAGAGGCATTTTAAACCCTTGCATCAACCCATAGTGACTATGCAAAAACTCTTTATTTCTTGGCAGTTTTTCTTCGGGAGTAAAAATCGGCGAATGGATAACGCCGGTAGCAAAGTTCAAGGGGAAAACAAGATGTTCGATCATGTGATGTACCGTCATCATACCCCACTGCGGCATTTCCGTTCCTTTTATATTTTGAATGACCTGCGGTGCTTTCGTACGCATGAAATCTTCAAAATTGACATCCATATTTAAAACAGGACGATCCTGCATCAGTATTTAGAATTTCCCAATTGAAAATTAAACGGTACTTTTTTCCGGTTCAGCTGATCTTCAAAATTGCAGATCACGCCTTGTTTGTATCTAAGCAGAGGCATATGTATAGTCATACAGGAAACAGGAGGTCGCTGATAAACTTTAATCAATAAGTGCCCCTGGAAAGCACCATTTTTAGAAGTGCTGTCTTGTGCGGGATTGTTTTGTGCCAGACCGTTATTCAAACAGAAGCAAAAACAAACTACTATGGCAATAAGTGTTCTCATGGATTTAAAAAATCGCCGGATTCGATCAACTCCGCATTATCCGGTAGTTTGACATTATAAAAATACACCCAGGAATCAATCTCATCGGTTTCTGTCTTTACCCGCACTTTAGATCTTCTGTATTCGTAAGGCTCCTCGCCTACACCGATACCTTCATATTCATCGATCTTATTAAACGCATCGAGACTATCCACTTCAAAAATATCGCCGGTCACCAGATCGCGCTCATCTTCTGTTTCAATCAGCGCCGGGTACCAATCAATGCGATACAATTTAGCTTTCGGCAACAAGCCCAGTCCGAGCAATTTTCCGTTTTCTGCGAGGTAGCCTGCCATAGGATGGCTCTGGTTTAAGCGTAAGGTTCCGTAGGTAAAGAGGTATTCAGCCATATCAAAAGATACAAATTTAAAATAAAACGCCCGTCGTTATCTGTACAAAATGCGATTGAGAACGGTAATTCTCGCGAAAAACTTTCGTCAACCCGAGGTTATAACGAAAATCCATCGTAAAAAATGCGATATCGATCCCGGTTCCCAATAGCATGGTTACATTAGGATTAACAAATAAGTTGAGTTTCCTGTTTTTAAAACGCTCTTCGTCTATAAAAAGTTTGGTATAAAAAATAGGTTCAAAACCGCCGAACAAACGGTATTTGATCAATGGTTTTTTCACCACCATGTAACCGGCCTGTATGGGGATCCCTACAGAAAAAGCAGCAAAATTGGTCACGTCGTCCGGCGTATACAAATCCGTTCTGCCCGGTACCGGCAAGGCATTGCGGATAAAATCGAGGCCAAACTGAGTGTGCAATTTATTTTTGGTAACTCGAAAGAAAAATCCACCCTGGTAACCGAACAGTTTGCTTTTGTCTTTGTCTTCCAGCTTATCGATAAATGACGAATAGTTGACACCTACTTGTCCGCCAAACTGCAAATGCGGCCTGCTGGCGAAAATAATTCCGCAGAAAAAAACAAGTATGAGGGTACAAATAGTTTTCATTTTATCTTTTTACATCGCGTACACATCTAAAACCCGTATGTTCTAAACTTGTTTCAGGGCTCGTTTTCATTCTTGCTGAAACGCGGAAACCTGAACAATAACTATCGTTGCATAAAAACGAACCGCCGCGCACCACTTTTTTCTGGACATCCTGCTCATCGGGATCAAAGCTATTCGCCGGTCCTTTCGGGTCAACTAAAATACTGTTATTTACGCAAAACCGATAGTAGTATGGCTGATACCAATCGCTGCACCATTCCCAAACATTTCCCGCCATGTCAAATAACCCAAAAGCATTCGGAGTAAACGATCGCACAGGTGCTGTTCGTATAAAGCCGTCTTTTTTTGTATTGTGATTGGGAAACTCGCCATCCCAGGTATTCGATTTTGATTTTCCTTCATCCACCGCTTCATTGCCCCAGGGATAACGCGCATCTGCGAGTCCGCCGCGCGCCGCATATTCCCATTCCGCCTCTGTTGGCAATCGCTTACCCGCCCACTGGCAATACGCCTGCGCATCATACCACGAGATATGCGTAACCGGAAAACTATCTTTCCCTTCAATGGAAGAATTCGGCCCTTGCGGATGTTTCCAGTTAGCGCCCGGTGTAAATTGCCACCAATCTCCCGGCGTCGGCGATGTATTATTGAAATCGAGTTTAGGCGCGAAAACAAGGGAGCCTGCATGTTCTTTAATAGTGGTACCGTCTGTTTGTTTCAGCATAAAATCTTTTTCAGCCGTCGTGATATATCCCGTCGCATCAACAAATTTTTTAAATGCGGCGTTAGTTACTTCCGTCGCATCCATCCAAAAATCACTAACTGTTACATCATGCCGTGGCGATTCATCGGGACGAGCCTGGTCATCATCGGCACCCATTTGGTATTGTCCGCCATGAATGAGTACCATGCCTTCCAGATTATTTGCCATGGCAGTATCTGCTTTCACCTGCGACACAGCAAGGCTGTCTGTTTTCCGTTCTTCATCGCATTGTTCAGTCGTATTGTCGCAGCATTTTTTTTCTGTACGGTGACAGCCCGTCATCAACAGGAAGCAACTCAGAAAATATAGAAAAAAGCGCTCCATCATGCGGGGAATAAATAAGTTTTACCATCAATAACATAACGATGATCCATAATTCGTGGCCACATTGGTCTCTTGGGCAAAGTGCTGTTCCATTCTTCAAAATCCTTTTGTAACTCCAGCGCCTTATCGGGCATACTATCGAGTAAATTATTTTTTTCAGATCGGTCTGTTTTCAGATCATATAATTCCATCCATTTATCGCGCGTGCTCCAGATCAATTTATAATCGCCTTTGCGGATTGTGCAGATATGATCAGCTTTCCAATACAAAACCGGGTGCGGCCCGTCTTGTTTCGATCCGCTGATGTATGGCATCAAATTCACACCATCATAAATTCTACCCTGTGGTAATTGCGCACCGGCAGCAGCGACACACGTAGGAAAAATGTCCAACGCAGAAACCGGGAAATCATAATACGAGCCGGCCGGAATTTTATCTTTCCACTTCATGATAAACGGAACATTGATACCGCCTTCAAACGGCGACAACTTTCCGCCTTTATAAGGGCCAGCATCAGCCACATTGGTATACATAGCAGGTCCGTTATCACTGAGAAAAAAGATGATCGTATTTTTTTCGAGTCCTAAATTTTTTACCGCATCCTCAATGGAACCGATCGCATCATCCAACGCAGTAACGATAGCGCGATAAACACCTTTGCCTTTATCGGGAGCATTTTGCGCACAATAATATTCCAGTGGCGCCTGGTAAGGTTCGTGCGGTGCGGTAAATGGAATGTATAAAAAGAATGGCTTGTTTGAATTCTGTTCCATAAAGCTGATGGATTTATCGCGGATCGCAAACGTGAGGTATTCTTTAAAGTTCTTAATGCGTTTGCCATTTTCATAAATGGCCGCATCTTCATCGCGCCCTTTCTTCCATTGATATTCGGAACTGAAAGATTTGATCTTATAATTCACCAGGTCTTCGGAAATTTCATAAGGCCCATATAAAGTTTCAGAACCGTAACAACCAAACTGGTAATCGAAACCGCGCTCATTGGGATAAAACCAATGATACAAGCCCAGATGCCATTTCCCCACAATAGCAGTTGCGTATCCCAGTTTCTTCATCATCTCTCCCAATGTTATTTCTGAAGGTGGAATTCCCTGCTTCGCGATCTCCCATTCCCGCGGGTAATGCGGCTTGGTGGCCATGACCCAATCCGAATTTTTGGTCTGGTAACGCCCAGTGTAATATTCGACGACATTGGTCGGGTAAAATTCCATAGGCTGCGTTTCAAATCCACAGCGATTCTGGTAACGGCCCGTTAATATACCGCAACGCGAAGGCGCGCAGACGGGGGCCGTAACATACGCATCACGGAACTGCATTCCTTCCTTGGCCAGTTGATCGATGTGCGGCGTTTTTACAGAGGTAGAACCGTAAGAACTCACCTCAAATTTTCCGAGATCATCGGCAACGATCAATATAATATTGGGCTTATCGGGGGAAGTTACTACTTCATTGGAGGGAGCTAAAAATGCTTTCTTAGAAGCGCCGAGATCATGATCCCATTTGATGCGCCACTTCACCGCGCCCGTCGACAAAGGGTAGCATGCAGAAAAAAGGACACATATAGTTAAAGAAATTATTACACTGGAAAATGATATTCGATTGATATTCTTTGTATCTTTCATTTACTAAGTTCCATCTTTGTTTTACTAATCTACAACAATTCGAGCATGAAAATCGAAATTAAAAAGGAAATTGCCAACTCTATTACGCACGGGATCGGGCTCTTAACATTTGTTTCGTTATTGCCCTTCCTGTTTATCAAAGCTTCGCACTACCCGGTCGATTACCGTTTAACAGGCCTTATTTTATTTTCTGTTGGATTAGTAGCCGTTTATACCAGTTCGACATTATATCACGCTTTCATGAGTGAACGGATCAAACGCATCCTGCGCATCTTTGACCACATCAGCATTTATTATTTGATCGCCGGGAGTTATTCTGCTTTCATGCTGCAATATATTCCCACAAAAATTTCGATTCCTTTTCTTTTCATCATGTGGGGATTAGTGCTCTTAGGTACGGTCAAAAAAATATTTTTAACCGGCCGTTATGACCGCATCTCCACACTGATCTACGTTTTTATGGGATGCATGGGTTTATTCATTTCCGAACATCTTTTTAAATACGTTCCAACACATGTCCTCTGGCTTTTATTTTCAGGAGGAGCCGCTTATTTATTAGGAGTGATCTTTTATTCCTGGAAACGTTACACCTATCATCACGCAGTATGGCATGTTTTTGTTTTCACCGGAAGCATGTGCCATTTCTTCGCACTCTACTACGGTTTTACGACCAACCATTTATAATAAACTGTTTTCGCTGACTAAGATGCCGTCTTCATCGCAATAGATGAATTGCTGAGGTATGAATGTAACGTTGGCAAAATTGACCGGTTCGTTTTTTATACCCGGATTTCTCTTTTGTGATTTAACCGGATTTGTATTCACCGCTTTAATGCCGATGTTCATTTCATTGACGGCTGCTGAATCCCGGATACAGCCATAGACAATTATACCTTCCCATTCATTTTTGATAGCTGCCGCAGCGAGTAGATCTCCCACCAACGCGCAACGCAGAGAACCTCCGCCATCGATCACCAATACTTTGCCTTTGCCATTTTCATTGCGGAGTGTATCTCCTACCGGCGTATTGTCTTCAAAACATTTAATGGTAACGATCTGTCCGTAGAATTTTTTCTTTTGCCCGAAAGATTGAAACATCGGAAGTGCCACCTGCACTTTACCCTCGTGAGCATCATACAGATCGGCAGTTGCAAAACTCATAGTATAAAATTTACAGCAAATTAAGGCAAAAATCCGCAAATGCAAATCGTAAATTGTAAATTTGGTTCATGTCAGAACAGTACACTTCACACTTATTGATGGTCCGACCGGCAAGTTTCCAGTTCAATGAGGAGACCGCTATTTCCAATGCTTTTCAAAAGTCGCTGGAAGGATTGACAGAAGCGGATATCCGCGATAAAGCCGTTGAAGAATTTGATCGCTATGTGGAAATTTTACGGGCGCATAAAATTGATGTGACAGTGATCCAGGATTCTGAAGAGCCGCCCAAACCGGATGCTATTTTTCCCAATAACTGGATCAGTATGCACGACGACGGTACGGTTTATTTGTATCCGATGAATACGCCCAACCGACGCTTAGAAAGACGGGAAGAAATTGTGGATGTACTCGATGAACATTTTGTTATTGAAGATGTGCACGATATTTCCGGCAGTGAACTTGTAAATAAATTTCTGGAAGGAACCGGCAGTATTATTTTCGATCACCTACATAAGGTGGCATATGCTTGTATATCACCAAGAACAGATAAGGATCTGTTTATTGCGCACTGCGAGCAACTCGGTTACGAGCCGGTTTATTTCCATAGCGCTGATAAAAACAGCAACCTCGTTTATCATACCAATGTAATGCTTACCATCGGCGATCGTTTTGCCGTGATCTGCCTGGAAAGCATACACAACGACGATGAAAAAAATTTGGTTCGCGAAAAACTGGAAAGCACCGGGCATGAGATCATCGATATCAGCGAAGCGCAGATGAATGCTTTTGCCGGTAATATGCTGCAAGTGATGAATAAGGAAGGAAAAACATTTTTGGTCATGTCTGACTCGGCGCACAAAAGCCTGACTGCTTATCAAGTAGCACAGATCGAAAAATACACGACCATTTTGTCTGTTTCCATTCCAACCATCGAAACCATTGGTGGCGGGAGCGCGCGCTGTATGCTGGCGGAAGTTTTTTTGAAAGAAAAATAGATTAAAGGTTTTTAATATTAATCCGCGTTTTCAAATTTCCAGCACGATTTACAACAGTGAACTCATCCTGTGTCATATCCAGATCATGGTACCATGGATATCCGACATCTGTGGAATCATAAGGCACGTCAAATAATTTTTTATTTCCCGTCTTTAAATTCTCTACGCACCAATGCGCTACAGAATCAACATCCACAATATAGGCAACCCGATCTGAAGTCGAATCGCTGTATTCTACATCCTCTTTGAAAAAGCGGATATGTAGATCGCTTTTTAATGGTAAAAAAAGATGTTGTGAATAGGACAAAGTGTAATTAGTCATCAAACAAATAAACTCTTTATTCATCCATATTATTGTAGGTGGCATTCTATATCCCTCTCCTTCAGTCAAAGAATCGAGATCTGCATGCCAAACAGTATCCTTAGTTCCCCAATCAATAAGATAATCATCACCTTTTATCAAAGTCAATTTCACAAAAGGATATTTAGAAACCGTTGTATCAGTCATATAAAAGGATATAACGTGCTTTTCATCTGTGTTAGTCCTGGATTTTGCTTTATCCTTACATGACAGTATCAAAAAACTTATTATCAATATTATGAATCGGAAAATCATTAATATTGAAACGTACCGTTTTCAGATTTTATTGTCACTTGTTTATTCTCTGAAGATTCTACCCTGCCGATAATTTGCGCATCAATGCCGAAAGATTTAGAGATATCAATAATTGCTTGTGCGTTTTTTTCTTCCAAATAAATTTCCAGTCGATGCCCGCAATTGAAAACCTGGTACATTTCTTTCCAGTCGGTTTTACTTTCCTGTTGAATCAATTGAAATAATGGTGGAACCGGGAACAACTTATCTTTTATAACATGTAAGTTGTCGATATAATGCAGCACTTTGGTTTGTGCACCGCCGCTGCAATGGATCATGCCGTGGATAGTAGAAGCACCAATTTCTTCCAGCACTTTTTTTACTACAGGTGCATACGTGCGCGTTGGCGAAAGCACTAATTTGCCTGCATCCAGCGGCGATCCGTCTATTTTATCTGTCAGCAGCTTACTTCCGCTATATACCAATTCATGCGGTGTATTCGGATCAAATGCTTCCGGATATTTTTTCGCATATACTTTCGAAAAAACATCGTGACGTGCGGAAGTCAATCCATTGCTGCCCATGCCGCCATTGTACTCTGTTTCGTATTTCGCCTGGCCGTATGAACACAAACCGACAATCACATCGCCGGCTTGTATATTTTCATTGGAGATAACGTCTTCGCGTTTTAACCTCGCTGTCATCACCGCATCGACGATAATTGTCCGAACTGTATCGCCCACATCGGCAGTTTCTCCGCCCATCGCATGAACAGGAACGCCATTTTCATACAGCATCTCCACTACTTCATTCGTTCCGTCGATGACCGCTTTGATCACTTCTCCGGGAATTATATGTTTATTCCGGTTGATGATCGAAGACAATAAAAAATTAGAAGTAGCGCCCACACAGATCAAATCATCTGTATTCATAACGATCGCATCCTGGGCAATGCCTTTCCAGACAGACAGATCGCCGGTTTCTTTCCAGTACAAATACGCCAATACCGATTTTGTTCCGGCACCATCCGCGTGAATGATATTGCAGAAGGCGTCATCCTTTCCTAAAAAATCGGGAAATATTTTACAGAATGCTTTCGGGAATAAGCCTTTGTCGGCATTTTTTATAGCCGCATGTACTTCATCCTTGGTGGCGGAAACTCCGCGTTGATCATAACGACTCATCTGATATTTTATAAAGGTTCGTATTCAAATTCAAATACAAAACGTGTGCTATCGTGTTCTATATAATTTATCCTATCAGGAAATCCACCTGTACTTCCTTCAAAGGTATAATGGACCGATAAATCTTTTGTGCCATCAGATAAATAATATTGTCCAAAATTCAGCATATAAGGACTTTGTACAAAATAATCAGCATCAATAAAATTGGAATTGATGATATAACTGGTAACACCTGATTCTAATTTATTGTTGACTATCAGGAAAGGGTTATAAACTGAATTATCTACTGTAAAGCTTGCTGTCTCATAAACAGATGCCGGAGAAATAATGGATCCGGGAGAAGAAACAAAGGCCCTGATAGAATCCAAAGAATAATCAAACAAAACAGTGTCCGCATTCGAATACATTCTTTTCAACACTCTGTCCTGGTCATCGTATGCATAATAATAAAGTGTGTAGGGAAAAGACAGAAAAGTAAATATTTTATCGCTGCCCCAGTGAACAGGATATAATTGCGTCACTACATGATCTGAATTTCGTATTTTTTGCACACTGTCTAAATGTGTCGTGTAATAATACTGAAAGACAAACGTATCTCCGGCTGATCTACCATTCTTGGTTATCTTATTAATTTTGCCATTTGAACTGTAATCAAAAATATAATCTGCATTAATCGGAGTATAACCGGGGCAAATAAATTTTATTTTAGTTACACGCAGATCTCCCGTGCCGATCTGATCTTTTTTGCAAGCGGAAATAGCTACTATAATAGCAATACAGATGAAGTAAAAACTCTTTTTCATTAATAAAAACGTATGTTAAACATTAAATTGACGCAAGTGATGATCTAAATGTGTTGCCATCAGCTTTCCCCAGTTGTTTTTATCCATTTCACCAAAAACAGGATGACTACCGGGAAATGAGCCGGCAGACAAAAAAGTTTGCATCGATTGTACAAAATCCGTTTTTGCCTGCTCGTATTCCGGATCGTCTTTTACCAGCAAAACATGGGGAGCCGGCATACTATGTGGCCATGGAATTACATCGAACATCAGCCACCGCGAAACCGGGTTGGCCATCACATAATATATATTTTCCTTTGGGCCATGTTTCGGATTGAGCGGCACGGTAAAAGCATGGGTCAAATGTTTCATCATCTGGCTCACATTCATCTTGCCCCATTGGCGTTGCGACGCAGGCGATAATTTTTCTACTCGGGCGAGCAATTTATCCTGCGTTGATTTGTCAAAAATAGATAGCATACCCTTTTTTATTTTCCCTAAAGGGAATTATTCTGATAGTATTTTGAAAGTCGTTCGACGGTTACGCTGATGTTGTTCTTCCGTACAGGCTTTGCAATCGCAGGTTTCTACAGGCATAGATTCGCCGTAACCTTTAGCCGTCAGCCGCTCGGCTTCAATTCCCTTCGAGATCAGGTACTGCACCACGCTCTCTGCGCGTTTTTGGGAAAGCGTCTGGTTATAGGCATCTGTTCCGCGACAGTCGGTATGCGATGATAATTGTATTTTGATAGTCGGATTTTTCTTTAAAATATCCACAAGCGTATCCAGGCTCTGCGATGCATCGGCACGAATATTCCATTTGTCATAATCATAATAAATATTATTCAAAACGATCTCGACGTTTTTATAAATTTTAGCCAGCACCACCGTCTTGTCGATATAAATAGTATCGCCATCTTTTGCATCCATTACTTTATGTACATCAAACGAACCTGCCAGGTATCCTTCTTTCGTTACCGTTCCTAAAAAGCTCTCCCGCGGAATGATCTTTGTAAATTTTCCTTCCGCATCTGCATTGAATACATCACTAATCGTCGACTGCACGTCAAATTTTGGTATTTGAATTTTTGCATTGCCAACCGGTTTGGTTCCTGTTACTGCTGAATTTGGATTGTTCTCTACCGCAAATGTATTTTCCATCACACTTACTCTCAAAATATAAACAGGAGGCGGTAATGGCTCACGCGGCGCTTTACGTTGTTCTACATAATAGATATCGTCATTTCCTAAACCGCCTTTGCGATTGGAAGTCAGATAACCGGATAAGATCACTGAGTCATCTCCCGTTTGTGTTTGCTGAAAATAAAAATCATCACCGCCGGAATTTATGGGCATGCCGACATTCTGTACATTCGTGAAAATTTTCCCTTCTTTCGATGCAGAAAAAATATCCAATCCTCCATAGCCCATGCGACCATTTGAAGAGAAAAACAAATGTGTGCTGTCAGCTAATACCGGGAACAACTCATCTCCTGCTGTATTGATCTTCGATCCGGCGTTTATAGGATTTTCAAACACGCCTTTCGTGTTTTTCTTCACGATATAAATATCGCGTCCGCCATAACCGTCCGGCGCATCGGAACTAAAAAACAATTCGTTTCCGCTTGGCGATAAATAAGGCTGACCTTCATTCACCGTATCAGCAAAAAAGGCTAACATCTTCGGATCCGACCATTTGCCATCGGCCTGCATTTTTGTATAATAAATTTTGGAATAATCATTTTTCGTTTGGTCTTTGGAACCACTGCGCGTGAAGTACGCTTCCTGTCCGTCTTTCGTAAACACCACTTCAGCATCATGGTAAGGCGAATTGAATTCCGGCACATCTATCACAGGTCCGAATGAAGTTTTTCCGTTCTTCGCAGCTTTCATGATATCGGAATATCCTTCACCACTCCATTCATCAGTCCCGGATTCTTTATTCGGTGTGCGCGTCGATGAAAAATAGAGATCGTTCCCTTTAAAGTATCCGGCAAAATCGCTGAACGAAGAGTTAATGTCTTTTAAATCGACTACTACATGCGGAATTTTTTTATCGAGTTCTTTTAAGGTAGCTTCCAGGAAATCCGATTCTTTCTGCCAGCGATACTTTTCCGCTTTATTCGCTTTCAGGTAATTGGTCAGGAAATCAGCCGCCTCTTTGTATTGTTCATTTTGTTTGAGCGCATTGAGATATAGATCCACCCGATCTTCATTTACACCCAGGTCATAGATCGTTTTATACCACTGCAGTGATTCAGCGTACTTCTGTTGATAGTCGTAGCTTTTGGCGATCTGCAGCGCGATCTGCGATTTTTGTTTTACATCTTTGGATTGCTCGAAATCTTTCTGCAACATATCGGACGCCAGCGTATACTTTTCCAGTTGATACGCTGTACTGCCGTCTTTTACTTTAAGGGTAGAAGAACAAGCCGTGATGGCCAGCACAGATAAAACAGCGATAAGTCGGGAAAAGTATTTCATAAACAGATAACGCACAGTATAGAATTAAGTTTTATCCGGAAAACCGGCAATTATTTTGTAAACAGCATCTCGCGGTATTTCGGCAGCGGCCACAACTCGTCGTCTACGATGCCTTCGAGTTTGTCTGTTAGCTCGCGGATCTCATCCATGATCGGTTTCACTTTATCGCAATACAACAACGCTTGTTTTTTCGTGTCGCTTTCGTTATTGCCTTTCACGCGCAGATCAAACATTTGTTTATCGAGTTTCACCAACGCTTCAATGCCTTCGGAAATTTCTTTCAGCATCGTTGTTTGTGTCGTTGAATATTTCGCATCCAGCCCGGCATCTTTCAAACCTTTTACATTTTCCGCCAGTTTATTCTGGTAAGTAATGCAAGCCGGCACTACCTGGTTGACCACAATCTCACCCAATGCCCTTGATTCGATCTGCAATGCTTTAATATAATTTTCTAACGCGATCTCGTGTCGTGCTTCCAGTTCTCGGTGTGTATAAATACCCAGCGATTCAAATAATGCTTTCGCTTTATCCGAAACCATCGCATCTAAAGCGATAGGTGTGGTTTTATTATTACTCAGTCCGCGCTTCTTCGCCTCCTTGTGCCATTCGTCTGAATAGTTATCGCCTTCAAACAAAATTTTTCTGCCGTCTTTGATCGTTTTGCGAAGCACTTTCAAAATCGCTACGTCTTTATAATCGCCGTTCTTCACATAATCGTCCACTTCTTTTTTGAATATCTTCAATTGTTCCGCAACGATCGCATTCAATACAGTCATCGGTAAACCGCAATTAGCAGAGGAACCTACCGCACGGAATTCAAATTTATTTCCGGTAAAAGCAAAAGGCGAAGTTCTGTTCCTATCGGTGTTATCCAACAATACATCCGGAATGCGATTATGTATATCGAGTCGCAAAGAAATATTATCCTGTTCGTCAAATTTATCTTCATCTACTCTTTTTTCTATCATATCCAGCACTTCCGCTAAATACGAACCCGTAAACACCGAAATAATTGCCGGTGGCGCTTCATTGGCTCCCAGGCGGTGATCATTTCCATGTGATGCCACTGCAGCACGCAACAGGTCTTCATGACGGTTCACTGCAGCGATCGTATTAATAAAGAAAGTAAGGAACTGCAAATTGGTCCGCGGCGTTTTGCCCGGGGATAATAAATTGATGCCGGTGTCCGTCGACATCGACCAGTTATTGTGCTTACCGCTACCATTGATACCGGCAAACGGTTTTTCGTGGAATAATACTTTCAGTTTATGTTTACTCGAAACGCGGTCCATCACGTCCATCAATAATTGGTTATGGTCGACAGCCAAATTCACTTCTTCATACATCGGCGCGCACTCAAATTGTGAAGGTGCTACTTCATTATGGCGGGTACGGATTGGAATTCCCAGTTTCAAACATTCAATTTCAAAATCGCGCATGTATGAATAAACGCGTTCCGGGATCGACCCGAAATAATGATCTTCTAATTGTTGTCCTTTCGCCGAACGCTTACCTAACAAGGTTCTTCCGCTCATCACTAAATCCGGGCGCGCATAATACATCGCCGAATCCACTAAGAAATATTCCTGTTCCCAGCCCAGCGTCGTATTCACATGCTTTACATCGCGATCGAAGAAATAACAAACTTCCGTCGCAGCCTGGTCGAGCGCTAAAATAGATTTCAGCAACGGCGCTTTAAAGTCGAGTGTTTCGCCGGTGTAGGAAATAAATATCGTTGGAATACATAAAGTTTTTCCGTTCCCAACTGTCATGATAAAGGCCGGCGAGGTAACATCCCAGATCGTATAACCTCTTGCTTCAAACGTAGCACGGATTCCTCCCGAAGGAAAAGATGAAGCATCCGGCTCCTGCTGGATCAATGCATCCGCCGCGAATTCTTCAATACCGCTTCCTCCTTTCGGAACAAAAAACGAATCGTGTTTTTCTGCAGTCGTACCGGTTAATGGCTGAAACCAGTGCGTATAATGCGTTGCACCAAGCTTCATAGCCCACGCTTTCATGGCAGAAGCCACCTGGTCGGCAATATCGCGCTCCACTTTCTTTCCTTCTTTAATGCCGTTTAGCAGTTTTTTGTATGCCGCCGACGGTAAAAACTCTTTCATTTCTTTTTCGCCGAAAACGGCGCTGGCAAAAATGTCGGAAAGCTTTTCTGCTGGTAATTCGATGTTGATTTTGGGACGGGATGAAAACGATGAAATAGCGTTAAATCTTGTAATGGACATGGTACGTTTGTTTTGCTACCAAATATGCAAAAATTCCACCATCTAAAAAAATAATAAGTAAAAAATCAGGCTGCTTCAGTAGCAGGTACGGCTTTCCTTTTGGATAAACATAAACCGATGAGCAGGAATGGAATAGCGATCGAACGGTAACGCACAATCGCCCCGGAATTATTCACGATCAGCCCGATCAAAAACAGGGTACTCAGGCTATATAAAATACAGAATACCGCATATGGATTTTTATAGAGCGATTTAATATTGATCGTAAACAGTAACCCGATAAAAGTGAAGAGCAACAAATAGGTTTCAAAAGATGCCAGGTAGGTAAGAAAAGCGCTGCAATCCTGTGGAAGCGGGCGTAGGAATGGATTGGTCAGAGCTTCCCAGATCAGCGACAGGCAACTCTGATAATTATTCGGACTGGAAATAACACTAAAAGTAGAATGCCCCGGGATGGTGTGCAGAAAGTATGCTCTGCGCACAAAAAATTCATGCAGGAAACTAATACGCGGAATAAAATGATCCAGCAGTGCCAATCCAAAGAGGCAGCCGGCTATACACGCTATATATATGTGTAGCGATGACTTTTTAAACTCAAAACGATGATAAATAGTGATGGCGGCGGCCAGTGGAATGAGAAAGGCCAGCAGGTAAACACGGATATATCCCAGCACAATCAAACCGATAACACTGACCAATATATTTTTCCCCGAATAGCTCCCGGAAATGACTTTCCCTAAATTATTCAAAATGAGACCTAAGGAGAAGATGACAATGGCTTCTTTATGTACGCCGGAAGTCCAGAAAACGATGGAGGGAATTCCAAATAAAATAAACTGCAGTACTTTTTTATTGTACACTTTATCCTCAAAAAATAAATAGAGATTATAGGTTCCGATAAAAGACAGGAAAGCGAAAAACAACGCGTGTACATTATAAACGCCAAAGGAAAATAAACAGATGATCGCGTTCAATCGCACGACAAAATAATTGCTGCTGTCGAACCAGAAATGCATGGCATCTGTATATTGCGTGAGATGAGCAGGGACCGGATGAAAATCATTGCTTCCAAATGTGAGCTGTAAAAAAGTCAGCGGGTCTTTAAACAGCGACTGAAAAATAACCTGGGCATCGCTCACATATAAATAGGTATCGCCGCCTGTTATAATAGAACGTCTAAATAAATAGCCAAACAAGATCGCGCTGATCGCCTTCAATGAAAAACCGATCAATAGAATATATAGTGGAATGGTAGACTTCCGAAAATATTTCAATCTTGCAATCAGCAGGCAAAAAAGACCAAAGTAGAGTATGGGGGTAATTATTTCCTGTATCATGTCTTCTTAATGCAAAGATAATTTATTTACACTTTTAAAGATATTAACCATGAGTTAAAGGTTGCAATTAAATCTGTATTTTAGCCAAATAAGATATTCACATGTCCTCTGTAGATTTTAACACATCTGTTTCTGTTGAAACGGCAAAAGAATTGGGCTTATTGCCTGAAGAATTCGATAAAATATGTGCTATCCTCGGACGCAACCCCAACTTTACAGAGATCAGTATTTATTCCGTGATGTGGAGCGAACATTGCAGTTACAAAAATTCTATAAAATATATTAAGAAATTGCCACGCAAGGGTAAGGCGCTTTTAGTGGAAGCCGGCGAAGAAAATGCAGGGCTCGTCGATATCGGCGATGGCTGGGCTTGCGCATTCAAGATCGAATCGCATAATCACCCGAGCGCCGTTGAACCTTACCAGGGCGCGGCTACCGGCGTGGGTGGCATCAACCGCGATATTTTCACGATGGGCGCACGTCCTGTCGCTTCCTTAAACTCTTTACGCTTCGGCAAACTCGAAAATAAACGCACGCAGCAATTATTAAAAGGTGTCGTAAAAGGCATCGGCGATTACGGAAACTGTTTCGGCGTGCCAACCGTTGCCGGTGAAGTTTATTTTGATGATTGCTACCAGGAAAATCCTTTGGTAAATGCGATGTCTGTTGGTATTGTCAGAGTAGGTGAAACAATTTCCGCTACTTCCAAAGGCGTGGGAAACCCTGTTTATATTGTGGGTTCCGCCACAGGGAAAGATGGCATCCACGGCGCTACTTTTGCTTCGGAAGATCTGGGCGAAGATGCAGAAGATAAAATTCCATCTGTGCAGGTGGGTGATCCGTTCCAGGAAAAATTATTACTGGAAGCCACATTGGAATTGATTGGCACAGGCGCCGTAGTTGGCATGCAGGATATGGGTGCCGCAGGCATCACTTGCTCCACTTCCGAAATGAGTGCTAAAGGTGAACACGGCATGAAGATCTGGCTCGATAAAGTTCCAACGCGGCAAAAACACATGCAGCCTTTCGAAATATTATTATCCGAATCGCAGGAACGCATGCTGGTGGTGGTGGAGAAAGGCAAAGAAGCAGCTATCGAAAAAGTATTTGACAAATGGGATCTCCATTGCGCGATCATCGGAGAAGTAACTCCGGGAAATACCTTACAATATTATTTCCATGATGAACTAGTAGCGGAAGTACCGGCTGATACTCTCGTGTTAGGTGGCGGTGCACCGGTATACGATCGCGAATTCAAACAACCTTCTTATCACAAAAAGCGCGATGAGTTTGATATTAGTCAAGTAGAGATTCCGAAAGACTTGAAAGCTGTAGCGAAAAAATTAGTGGCAAGTCCGAATATCGCATCCAAGCGTTTTATCTATAAGCAGTATGATTCGATGGTGCAGGTGAATAATGCATCTACTAATCATCCCGGCGATGCAGCCGTGATCCGTTTAAAACATAGCCCTAAAGGTTTGGTCGTTACTGTTGATTGCAACTCGCGTTATGTACATGCCGATGCGCAAAAAGGCGGCGCGATTGCTGTGAGCGAAGCAGCGCGCAATATCGTATGCACGGGTGGCAAGCCATTGGCGATCACGAATTGCCTGAATTTTGGAAATCCGTATGATCCGGAAGTGTATTGGAATTTTGTACATGCGCTGCAAGGCATGGGCGAAGCTTGTACGCAGTTTGAAACTCCCGTTACCGGCGGCAACGTTTCGTTTTACAATCAAAGTCCGCAGCGCGCCGTTAACCCGACTCCAACCATCGGTATGTTGGGATTGATCGATAATGTGGCGGATGCGATGACGTTGAATTTTAAAAATGAAGGCGACCTTATTTATTTGATCGGCACGTGCCCGAATGATATCGCGTCATCGGAATATGTAAGTATGATTCATGGAGTGGAGCTCTCTCCTGCTCCCCATTTTGATTTGAAAGAAGAAGCAATGGTTCAAAATGCCGTTTCACAATTGATCGGTAAAAAACTGATCGAGTCGGCACACGATATTTCCGAAGGCGGATTTTTTATTACATTATTAGAAAGTGCGATGGTGAGTGAACTGGGTTTTGATGTTACGACCTGTTCTTCTATCCGTAAAGACGCTTGTTTATTTGGCGAAGGGCAAAGCCGCGTGGTGATTTCCGTTTCTCCCGCTAAAAAAGAAGATTTCGTCAATTTCCTGATCGAAAATAAAATCCCCAACCGTTACTGCGGAAAAGTAGGCGGACAAAGCCTGGTCGTCGACGGTGAAAATTTCGGCAACATCACGGAATACAAAATCATTTACGATACGGCTATCGAAAAGTATTTTTAACTAGTGGCGCGATCCGCCAGCTACTGGCGCGAATCTCCTGATTCGTGACTAAAAAATAAACCGGTCCCTGACCGTCGCTACAAAAAATCACACTGAAGCATCTCATTTCAAACAAAAAAGTGTATTTTTAAACTGCTAAGTTGTACACTCTTTATGAGTAACAATGCCATGCTCAGGCTATGCTCTGCAATAGAGCGTAGCCGCATGGTTTTCATCTGAAAAATTCCTTCTGAAGTTTTTTATCAATTTACCCGCGCAAAATATACTTCATAAACCTTCTATCAAATTTATTTTTATCTACTGCGGAATGAAACTCGGTGAAAATTTAAATGTAACATCCATAAATAAGAATACATTTTAATTAACAGACTGGTAATTAAGTAAATACTTAAAAATAATTTATAAATTTGTAACCCGGTTTTTGAGGCTATTTATCAGAAATCGCCGCGTCTTTCATGTTCTTGGCGAGGTCATGTCCAAGGTATTTTTCTATCCAGTTGTGTACGATATAAATGACAGGAGTAAGCAGTACGGCCATAATAAATTTATAGATATAATTGCCTACGCAAATGCTCATCACCAATGCAAAAGCCCAGGGGGGGCCGTTGGATTCGCTGATGTATTTTGGATAAAAATAAAAGGCGATAAATAACACCACGAAACTGTCGATGAACTGCGAAACGATAGTAGAACCGGTACTCCGCAGCCAGATGTATTTCTCGCCGGTCACTTTTTTTATCTGGTGAAAGATCACTACGTCCACTACCTGTCCGATCAAAAATGCGACTAACGATCCCGCGATAATAGCAATCCCTTGTCCGAATATTTGTGCATAAGCTTTTTGCATATCAGGAACGCCCAGCGTTGTTTTAGAGCCCGACCAAAACCCTGCAGGCACTAATTTGATGGCGAAATAGTACATCAGAAATCCATACGCCAGCAAGGAAGCTGTCATATACGACAAAAATTTGACGCCGCGTTCTCCGTAATATTCGTTGATGATATCCGTCATGATAAACACGACCGGCCATAACAAAACACCAGCCGTAAGATTGAACGAAAATTCATGGCCGAATAGTGGAATCGCAATGGGTTGTATACCCAGCGTGCCTTCCAGCGAAAATATTTTTACGCCGATCACTTCCGCTATGAAAGCATTGCATATAAAAAATCCGCCCAGTAAAATAAAAAGCTTGGTGCTTTTGTCTTTGATGATATTATGGATCATGAAACTAAGTTAGAAGGAAAAAGTAATAAGCCAAAAGAATATCAATATTTTTGACTGTATAACGTTATTAGTCTATGTATCGACTCACGTTTTGCATCCTTTCTATTTATTTTACTGCATCATGTTTTGGCGGCGATGATTTCAATGGTTATTATATTCCTTCAGGCTATACCGATTCCGTTGTTTCAGACAGGTATGAGGAACTAACAACAAATAGTATATCCTATCCCGTTTTAAGTTTGCTTAATCCTGATTCTGTCTTTTCTTTAATAATTTCAGGATATAAAAATAATATCCCAAAGGATATAACTGCCTTTAAAGAACTTGAATTTTTATCTATTGAAAGTATCGATACAATCGACCTTGACTTACTTGATCAATGCAAGGATTTAAGGTTTCTCCAAATTGAACACGCAACCTGTATCAAAGGTTTAATTACTAACTCAAATCTGCAAACTCTTTATTTACAGTTAGACCCTGGTTCTTCTTACACTTTAAACAATAGCCTTTATGAGCTGAATAACTTACAATGCTTAACTTTAAGAGGTCAAATTACATTCGATAACCGCATCCAAAAACTCAGCCAACTAAGGGATCTCAGCATAGAATACATTCCTCAGCTAAAAAATGTTTCCATCCCAAGATTGCATTTCTATAGCATTTACGAGCGCGATACTTCAACTAAAATACAGCCGGCAATATTTAATGCAAATAATTCCATAGAAGCTATAAGCATCACAGGTATAGATTATAATCCAATTAATACCGATTTCAGTACGTTTAAAAAATTAGAGCATCTCCATATTGAGAACTGCCGGATAAATCAAAGTAAAATTATTATTGCTAATCCAAATAGAATAACAAGTATTGGGCTGGAATATGATTCATTAACCGATATACCCACGATCATTTATGACCTGAAAAATCTTAGCAAATTAAACATTTATGGAAATTACATAGATACTTTGGGAGCTGAATTAAATAATCTCCCAAACTTAAAAGGAATCTTTGCGAGCTATAACAATATAAAGCACATATCCCCTGGCTTAAACTTATCCAACCTTGAAAAATTATTTTTAGACTTCAATAAACTCGAAGAGCTTCCAAAGATAGAAGCCCCTAAGCTACAGGAAATCAACTTGAGAGCTAATTATTTTCATGAAATACCGGAATGGTTAAAGACCAAACCCGGGTGTACATCTAATTTAGATGAAAATTATATCAGCGATACAACAGAATACAAAAATATAACTATAGGGATTCAATACAGTTGGGAGCAACATATACTCTCCCAGCGTTACAAGGTGTATTGGGGCAGACCAGGACTAAAATATGGAGGGCACAGCCAATTTTCTTCTTATTACGATTCGTCTGTGTATGTTTTTGATAAGACTACTAAAAGGTTAATTCCGGTAAATTCATTTAAATTATCATTCATCTGTGGCTTCTGCGAAATCAATTTTCCAATTTTTACCTCTAACAATGATCATCTCTCTAATGAAATGAAAAGCTATATCAGCAATATAAGAAACGTAGTTAAAGTTCTTATTTATGAAATAACTTTTACAGATATTGAAGACAACTCGGTTTATTTTGACGGAGGTACTTGGGCAGGATACAATTTTAATACACCCGATGAATACGAAAAAATTCCTGAATAAGGAATCGATAATCGACAAATCGAAAATCGATCAATCGAGTTTTACCGTTTTCAGCACAATTAAATTCATCGCATTATTCGGCAGGCCGCTGACATTCTTCTGCGTAAACCGCGTGATCTCATCATAAAACAAGGGAATTACCGGCGCATCTTCTATCACGATCTTTTCCATTTGATGATACAATGCTTTTGCTTTTTGCGGATCGGTTTCTTTCATCGCCGCTTCGTATAATTTGTCGTACTGCGGATTTTTGTAATAGGTATAATTCGGCGGCGCACCGTACTTGCTGTAAAACAAAGCGAGATAATTTTCTGCGTCCGGATAATCTCCGATCCATGAAGCGCGGAACACGCCCACTTCATTCTTGCGCATCGCTTCGCGCAGAAAGGCTGCCGGCGTATTTTCTATCTTCACGGTAATACCAATATTATTCAACTCATTTGCAATATTCGTGATCAAATCCTGGTAAGTCGGATTGGAATAGATCGTAATTTCAGAAACTCCTTTCCCATTCGGGTAACCGGCATCGCTTAATAATTTTTTCGCTTTATCCGGATCGTAGGTATAACCTTTTACCGTAGAGTCAAATTCCGACATGCCTTTCGGTATCATCCCATTTTCTGCGGCCACTCCTACTCCATTGCGCAAATACGCGATCATTTTTTTCCGGTCGATCGCATAATTGATCGCCTGACGAACCTTCTTATTTTTCAAGGCTTCACAAGGTTGTTTGCCCATCGAGATACCCAAATATTCCGTATTCATGTACGGCATCTTTACAAAATTGATCTTGTCTTTCCATTCCGGCTGCAGTTGCCCGTCGCGCGTCAGCAATTTATCTTTATAGGCGATATCCAGTCCCGTCATAAAATCGAGTTTTCCTTGTGAGAACTGCAAAAACTCGGAGCCTTTATCTGCAATAAAACTGATTTTTACTCCTTCGAGATATGGCAGACGTTGTCCTTGTGCATCGTGTTCAAAATAATTCGGATTTTTTTTCAGCACCAATACACTGTTCTCTTCCCAACGTACCAATTGAAACGGTCCAGTACCTACGGGATGCGAGCGAAAATCTTTTCCGTAAAAATCCACCACTTCTTTCGGAACTACCGAGCAGTATTGTAAGGTCAGCAATTCCAACAGCGGACGAAACGGCACTTTCAAATTAATCCGGAACGTTGAATCATTCACTGCAACAAATGGATCTTTGTCGGCCACTTTGCCGGTAAACAACCAGGAACCGGTAGACGCAACTGTTGTATCAAGAATGCGATTAAAGCTATATACAAAATCGCCGGCTAAAACTTTTCTCCCTTTGCCGTTGGCGAATTTTTCATCATCGTGAAAATAAACATCGTTTCGCAATATAAAATCGTATTGTAATCCATCATCACTTATTTTCCAGGAAGAAGCAATGCAGGGTTTTACATTTAAATTTTCATCGATCTGTACGAGGCCGTTAAAAACCTGGTTATCGCACCACATCGTAGCCTGGTCTTTGGCAAACGCCGGATCCATAGAAGTTAAACCGGCCGAAATATTGAGATGAAAAACATTGGTTTTAGTTTTCGCGCTGCGGTTGCAGGTACATCCTGCCAAAAAAAATAAAAAGAGAAGCAGTAAAAATTTCGATCGCATAGTTGGTTTTAAAATTCGAGAAAAAGGTCTAGTTGCTGATTGATCATTTTTAAATATTCGGGATTGGTCAGTTGTTCATTCGCATCGAGATAACCGTCGATCTGTGACAGCGGTAATTTCAAATGCAGCACATTCATTTTTAAATGATTGAAAATATTGGTGAGATGTTCCATCCCGCGTAAATTACCCGCACGCCCGTCAGAAACACCAACCAAACAACATTTTTTATTGTGATAGCTTTTTTTTACATCACAGGCATCGATAAATCCTTTGAACATACCCGGGAAACTGCCGTTATACTCAGGTATCACGAAAATATATTTATCCGAAGGCGCTAAAATCTGGTTTTCGATGTTCACCAATTGAGGATTTTTAGGAATGGTGTTGTACACGTCGGAGAATATCTTGGGTTCGATATTTTCAAGGGTAAAGAAAAAGTGTGGAACATTCCGCTCCCCTAAAAGACGGTCGTAAATATTGGCTATTTTTCGGGATTGACTATGCGGACGGGCAGTTCCATGGAAGACGGTGAGCATCAGTTGAATTTTAAGTAAAATTAATGGTAATCATCAACAAACATTCAAATTTTATCCACAAGCTTTGTGCGTAATTCTTGGATAACTTGCGTGAAACATCTGACCCTTAAACCCTAATTTAGAGGCGTGAAACATTTTCGCTCGTCATGAAATTTACCTACTACGGACACTCCTGTTTTGCGGTCGAAATTAGCGGCAAAAAGATACTTTTCGACCCCTTCATTACACCCAATGAACTCGCTAAACATATCGATATTAACACGATTGAATGCGACTATATAGCCATTTCTCATGGGCATGGCGATCATCTAGCAGACGCAGTGGCCATTGCCAAACGCACGAATGCCACCGTGATCTGTGCCTATGAAGTATACGAATGGCTTTCCAAACAAGGCATCAGCAATTTCAGACCGATGAATACCGGCGGAAAATGGGTGACCGATTTCGGTTCCATCAAATGCGTCGTAGCACAACATTCCAGTTGCCTGCCCGATGGATCGAACGGCGGCAACCCGATGGGTTTTGTCATCAAATCGAAAGAAGGTGATTTTTATTACAGTGGAGATACAGCGGTAACGATGGATATGCAGTTGATCCCGCATTGGGGTAATTTGAATTTTGCGGTATTTCCGATCGGCGATAATTTTACCATGGACGTGGATGATGCTATCATGGCATCGGACTTTTGCCTGGCGAATAAAATTGTAGGTGTGCATTACAACACCTTTCCTTACATCGCCATCGATACCGAGAAAGCAAAAAAAGAATTTGAGAAAAAAGGGAAAGATCTGATCTTATTCGAGATCGGTGAAACCAAAAATATATAATGAGAGGGATATAACATGGGAAAAATTATCAGTATTGCCAACCAGAAAGGCGGAGTCGGGAAAACCACTACCGCAATCAACTTAGCTGCGAGTTTAGCTATTTTAGAACAAAAAACATTATTGATCGACGCCGATCCGCAGGCCAATAGTACCAGCGGTTGTGGCTTTGATCCGCGCCACATCAAAATAAGCCTGTATGAATGCCTCATCGATGAAGCGAAAGTAAAAGACATCATCCTGGAAACAGAAACGCCGAATTTATTTTTATTGCCATCGCATTTGGATTTAGTGGGCGCCGAGATCGAATTGATCAATCATCCTAACCGGGAAAAGATCCTGAAAGATATTTTAGGCGATCTGAAAAAGAAATACGATTTCATCATCATCGACTGTTCTCCTTCTTTAGGTTTGATCACGGTGAACGCGTTGACGGCTTCCGATTCCGTGATCGTACCGGTGCAATGCGAATATTTTGCATTGGAAGGATTGGGTAAATTGCTGAACACGATTAAAATTGTGCAATCGCGTTTAAATCCAAACCTCGAAATAGAAGGCATTTTATTGACGATGTACGATCAGCGCCTGAATTTATCGAACCAGGTAGTTTCAGAAGTGAAACGCCGTTTCAGCGAAAGCGTTTTCAATACGATCATACACCGCAATACGCGTTTAGGTGAAGCGCAAAGCTTGCGTCAACCGATCATCATGTATGATGCAGAAAGTAAAGGTGCTATCAATTACCTGAACCTCGCCCGCGAAATTTTGCAAAACAATAATCTCACTAATCTCTCCAACGAACAAAAATTCCTGGAGATCACCGATAATTTAAACTGATATGTCAACAGTAAACAAGAAAAAAGAAGCCATGGGCAAAGGCATACGTGCTCTCCTCGCAGGCCTTGATGATGATACTGAAGTTTTAAAGATCAGCGTCAAAGACGAAGATTCCATCATTAACACGGTTCCGAAAATTCCGCTCGACCAGATCGAGGTGAATCCGTTTCAGCCTCGCGCCGATTTCAATGAACAGGCCTTACAGGAACTAGCATCTTCGATAAAAGTACACGGTGTCATTCAGCCGATCACTGTTCGCAAAATATCGGATAAAAAATACCAGCTTATCGCCGGGGAACGCCGCTTGCGTGCCGCGAAGATCGCCGGTTTACATGACATCCCGGCGTACGTTCGAGTGGCTAACGACCAGGAAGTGGTGGAAATGGCTTTGATTGAGAACATTCAGCGTGAAGATCTGAATTCTATTGAAGTAGCACTTACTTACCAGCGTTTAATTGACGAATGCGATCTGACGCACGAAAACCTGGGTGATCGCCTCGGTAAAGACCGTTCTACGGTAACCAACTATCTGCGTTTATTAAAACTGCCGCCGGAAATTCAGAAATCACTGCGCGACAAATCTATTTCCATGGGGCATGCACGTGCGATCGTGAATGTGCCGGAAGTGGAAAAACAATTGTATATCCTCAAAGAAATACACGACAAAGGTTTATCCGTACGCAAAACGGAAGAGTTGGTTCGTTTGCTGACTAACGGCAGTGTGAAATCCAAAAAAGAAGCACCAAAAACCGAACAACTGTCGGCTTCGTATAAACAAGTGGAAATGCGTCTTATCGATGCATTATCTACCAAAGTAAAGATCAAACGCGGTAAAGAAGATAAAGGCGAGATCATTATTCCGTTTTATTCCGTTTCCGATCTCAACCGTTTGCTGGACCTTATTGAAAAAGACGAAGATTAACGCGGGCTCTATGCGTTTTAGTATTCTATGCTTACTGCTCACCTTCCGGATGATTGTTTTCGCGCAGGATACAACGCAATCCGTTATCTCGGAAATAAAATTGGATTCGGTCACACAGGCACGCATAGATTCGCTGAAACACGATGCTGCAAATAGTCCGCAGGGAAAAATGGCCGTCGACACGACCATTGCTGAAAAAACAAAAAAGCAAAAGAAAATAGATACCACACATTACTCGCCCAAAAAAGCGGCATTGCTGGCATTGGCATGCCCGGGTCTTGGACAGATCTACAATAAAAAATACTGGAAGCTGCCTATCGTTTATGGATTGATGGGTGGCGCGGTTTATTTTGTTACACATCAGGCCATGCAACTGCGCAAATTCAACGGCTATCTTACCGTCCGCGAAAACGGTGGCCAGGATCCGTATTTCGATATACTAACGCTTGATGAGCTCGTGGATCAACGGGACTTTTACCGGCGCAATGTTCAGCTGGCTTCCTTTGCTACAATGTTTGTCTGGGGTTTGTCAATAGTTGATGCGGTTGTCGATGCGCATCTGCATGCATTCGATATCAATGATAAATTATCGTTGCAGATAAAACCCAATATCGGCCTTACAGAAAATGAACGTTTATACGCCGGATTAAATATCAATCTTAAACTGAAATAACATGAATATCGCGCTGATCGGTTATGGAAAAATGGGAAAAGCTATACATGAAATAGCCAAAGAAAAAAATGCGAAGGCCGGAAAAGAATTATACAACATATCACTCATTATCGATATCGACAACAGGAATACGGTTTCGAAAGAAGAATTACAAAAAGCAGATGTCGCTATAGAGTTTACATCTCCGCATACTGCAGTTGAAAATATTCAATGGTGTGTAGATGCGGGCGTGCCGGTGGTAGTTGGCAGCACAGGATGGATGGATCACCTGGATGCTGTAAAAAAACTGGTGGCTGAAAAAAATGGTTCTTTGTTGTATTCGCCGAACTATAGTATTGGTGTCAATATTTTTTTTGAAATGAACCGGCAATTGGCGAAGATCATGAATGGACAACCCGATTACGAAGTTTTTGTAGAAGAGATCCATCACACGGAAAAGAAAGATGCACCCAGTGGAACGGCTTTATATGCCGGTATGGATATACTGCGCTTCCTGGAGCGAAAAAGCGACTGGAAGAACGAAAAGACGCAAAAGTCTGAAACACTCGGCATTTTATCCCTCCGGGAGCCGAATGTGCCCGGAACACATACCATCACCTACTACAATGACATAGATCTTATAGAATTGAAGCATTTGGCCCATAATCGAAAAGGATTTGCAGGGGGGGCCTTACTGGCTGCCAGTTGGTTAAATGGCAAAAAAGGGCTGTTTACGATGGATGACGTGCTTGGTTTCAACGGTAAATAACCTAAAAACAAGGTTTTTATACCATTCTTTAGCCTCAAAATAGGCCTAGTAATGTCTGCTTTTATATAATTTTTATATAATCAGTATATTGATTATCACTTAAGTACGAAATTTTACCTGTAAATTATATAAGTCACAATTGATAGGTGGATGAATTTAATTCACCGGATAATAAGTACAACTTTATTTTAGGAAAGGTCTATACATAAAAAAAACGGGTTCAAAATTGCTTTGAACCCGCAGACCCTAAAGTCTAGAAACATAAAAACCCTGATGCAATATTATATCCTTTTACTCTTTTTGTCAACCCCTTTTTTACATTTTTCATTGACTCAGGTCAATTTTAACATTTGATTAGCCTTCAAACTGTTAATATTCTGTTGTAATTCATTTCTCTTAACAATATTTAAAACACGCTTTCATTAACCTCCAACGCTATAGTTTACAGTATATTACATATATTTAGGCATGAGTTTAAAATCGAAAAAAACGCCCTCCAGGCTTCTCATTTTTAGCACCGTTTTTTTTGTTTTTATTTTTTCCACAGTTTATTTTTTTCTGTTTGCAGATAACATACGCGACAATGATCAGAAACCTTATCATGAACTATTAATTTATACCGGTTCAACCTACGAGGTTGTTTTGGATCAGTTGAAAGACCAGGGTATCATCCGTTTTTCGGGCACATTTGACAGGCTGGCTACAGGAATGCATTACGACCAACATGTGAAAGCGGGACGTTATCTCATAAAAAATAACATGGGCAATTTACAACTGGTGAGAATGCTGCGGAATGGAGAACAAGCGCCGGTTCGGATCGTTATCAATAATATCCAAAGTAAAGCAGAGCTCGCTGAAAAAATTTCGTCGCAGCTGGAATGTACCCAAGATGAATTATTACAGGAATTCAATAACCAACATTTACTGGATTCACTGGGCCTGACAGAAGACAACTTTCCTACTTTATTTTTATCTAATACTTATGAGTTTTACTGGAATACTTCTGCATCCCAATTTATTGCGCGCATGCTGAAAGAATACAATAAATTCTGGACGCCCGCCAGGCAGCAAAAGGCAGGCGCTTTTAATCTCGATCCTACCGGTGCCACTATACTGGCCAGTATTGTTCAAAAAGAATCCAATCATTATGATGAATACCCGCGCATTGCCGGAGTTTATATCAACCGCTTACATATCGGTATGCCGTTACAAGCAGATCCGACGGTTGTGTATGCATTAAACAAAATAGGTGTAAAAAAGAGAGTGTATAATTTAGATCTGCATGTAGAAAGTCCATATAATACCTACTTACATACCGGTTTACCGCCAGGCCCTATTTGTTTGCCGGAATTAAAAAGTATTGACGAGGTATTGAATGCCGAGGAACATGATTATCTTTACTTTTGTGCGAAATCAGATTTTTCAGGCTATCATGTTTTTGCCAAAACATGGCAGGAGCAGGTTGTCAACGCAAAAAATTATCACCAGGCGCTCAACGCAAATAATATCCAGTAATGTTTGAAGAAACCATACAATTACGCGTACGTTACCACGATTGTGACCCTTTGGGGATCGTTTATCATGGACACTACGCTAAATTTTTCGAGATAGGCAGAACGGAAGCGATGCGCAAGCATGGATTTTCCTACAAGCAACTGGAAGAACACGGCGTTGCTATGCCCGTTGTAGAAATGAATATCAAATATTTTCACCCGGCCCGTTATGACGAACTGATGGATATTAAAACGATTGTCAAAGAATGGCCGGATAAAACACTGGTCTTTCATGGCGAGATCCATAACCAGGAAGGAAAACTGCTCACCAGCAGCGATTTCACTTTTGTATTTGTGAAAATGCCAAGTATGCGTCGTTGCCGGGTGCCTGAATTTATTTTAGAACATCTCGAGCCGTTTTTCAAAAAAAGTAAAGCATGATTCGTGCAGGGAACAACCCGGTCACCAATTTTCTTCGCTCTGAACGTATCCAAAAACGGATTCGCACGGTAACCTTTCCGGGATTTGAAGGCGTACCCGTATATAATGTCTTACAACGGTTCCGGCAGGAGATCAAAGAAGATGCTTTATCGGTGCGCGCTTCCAGTATTTCCTTCTTTTTCATTTTAGCATTATTTCCGAGTATTATTTTTCTTTTCTCTCTTATCCCTTATGTTCCCATCAAACATTTTGATCAATCGGTGATCCAGTTCCTGGGAGAAATTTTACCGGCCAGCGTTTTTGAGATTTTAAGAAGTACGATCACCGATATCGTCAGTATACAGCGCGGTGGACTGTTATCCATCAACTTTTTTTTAGCATTGTTCGTCGCATCCAATGGGGTGAATTCCATCATGCGGGCATTCGATAAAATGAATCACACTTTTCGCGAACGTACGTTCTGGGAAAAAAGAGGCACTTCGCTTAAAATCCTTTTTTTGGTCAATCTGCAATTGATTGTTGCCGTATTACTCATTATCAAAGGGAAAGAATTTGTCGCTTTGGTATTAAAATGGATGAATACCGATGACGTATATATTTCCCTGGTCCTGCATATTATAAAGATCCTGCTGACAGTTTTTAGTTTTTTCAATATTTATGCGCTGATCTATTATTACGGACCTTCGGTAAAAAAGAAATATCGTTACTTTTCCATCGGCGCTACATTTGCTACGCTGTTTTCGATCCTGTTTTCTTACGGTTTCCGTTATTATACAATGTACCTCAACAATTTTAACCGCTTATACGGATCCCTGGGTATTATTATCGTCGTTATGCTGTTGATCTACCTCAACGCTATCGTTCTGTTGTTTGGTTTCGAATTGAATAACAGCATTGCCGTCAATAAAAGTATGCCCATCGAATCGGAAGAAAAAGGGATTTAAAGTCCGTAGTTGTCCTTAAACTAAATTTCAAGTTAGATTTGAGTTTCTATTCGTATCTTCGCCCCGGAGAGATGGCAGAGCGGTCTAATGCGGCGGTCTTGAAAACCGTTGACTGTTAAAGGTCCGGGGGTTCGAATCCCTCTCTCTCCGCCAAGTCCTGAGATTATATCAGGACTTTCTTATTTTTATACGTCCCGGAGAGGTGCCAGAGCGGTTGAATGGGACTGTCTCGAAAACCGTTATACGGGAAACCGTATCGAGGGTTCGAATCCCTCCCTCTCCGCCAGGTCCTGAATTTTTCAGGACTTTTTCTTTTATAATACCCAGATAATGAGTTGAAAACAATAAATATATCCAAGCCGGGAACTTTTTCATGAAATAATTTGGTTTACATTATAAACTACTTTATATTTGTAACCTCAAACAATTAAAAAAATGGAAGCACAGGAAAGTTTAGCCATCATCGAACAAATGATCGCCAATTCGAAAAAAAATTTTAAACGCAGCGCCAAATATTTTCTGCTCTGGGGCTGGGGCGTCTTTCTTACGATGCTCGCTCAATACATTTTATTAGCTCTGGCCTTGCCACATACGTATTATGTGTGGATCACGATGCCTGTTTGTGCCGTCATAACCGTTTTATTATCTATACGCGACCGCAAACAGGAAAAAGTCAGAACCTATACCGGCGATGCTATGTCGTCATTATGGACTTCGATGGGCTTCGCGTTTATCATCCTTACTTTTATTGCCGCAAAAAATAACGACATCAATGTTCCGCCTGTCATTCTTATTTTTTATGGCATCGGCACCTTCACCAGCGGGCGTTTGTTAGAATTTAAACCATTAGTGATTGGTGGCCTCTTTGCTTTTGCCATGAGCATCGTGAGTGCTTTTACAGAAGGGTCTGTTCAATTTTTAATACTGGCTATTGCTTTATTCGTTTCTTATATTATTCCAGGTCATTTATTATTAAAAGCAGAAAACCATGACTAACCAGCCGCTACCGGAACTGGATCCTATTTTGCATTCAACTTTGCGGTTGTCGGTTATCTCTGTATTGGCCAGTGTAAAAGAGGCGGATTTTACTTACCTGAAAGAAAAAACGAATGCCACTAACGGCAATCTCAGTGTACAGATCACAAAGCTGAAAGAAGCTGAATATATTGATGTCCGTAAAACATTTGAAAATAACTATCCGAAAACAATCTGCCGCATCACTAAAAAGGGTGCGAAAGCTTTTGAACAATATGTACAGGACTTAAAAATCATTCTTAACCAGAAAATACAGTAAAATGGAAAATCAACGCGATGAAAAATTATGGAGACTGGCGGAAAAGCGTGTAAAATTCAAACGTCACGTCGCTTCTTATGTAGTAGTGAATATCTTTTTTTGGGCACTTTGGTTCTTCACCAGAAATCAATACACAGAAAAATTATTCCCATGGCCGGCATGGGTTAGTTTAGGTTGGGGATTTGGATTATTTATGAACTATATCCGCGTTTATCATGGACATTCGGATAATGACGTAGAACAGGAATACAGGAAACTGGTGGATAATGAAAAATAATTCCTTCCGGAATATCTGGATCAACTCCAGCATTTTATTTGTCGTTGCGGCTGTCCTGGAAATGACTTTACACGAAGGCGCGCATGCGACGGTTGCTTTTTTCTTGCACGCTCCTAACCTATCGCTGCATCACAATTACGTGCACTACGATACTGGTCCACTTACGAGCACTCAATTGATTGCTATCGCCGCGGCCGGACCCTTGATGAGTTTACTGATCGGTTTTCTGTTTCATTTTGCTGTGAAACAATATTCCACCCCAAATCTTTTTCGTTTGTTTCTTATTTACATGAGCGCGTTTGGCTACATCGGTTTTCTTGGCTATGTGCTTATCGCGCCATTTTTTGTTTACGGAGATACCGGATTTGTTTTTAAAACATTGAATTTCCCGATATATGCTACAGTCACACTGGCTGTAGCAGCCGGATTTTTATTATACCTCGCGATGAAATCCTTATGCAAAGAGTTTATTCCTTTCCTCGATAAAACTTTATACGAAAATGATGAAACGCGGAAGATATTTTTCAATTTCCTGATTCAATATCCATTATATACGGGAATTCTTATAACCACTTTATTAAATTTACCGGTACCTACACCACTCAGTTTAATTGCACCTTTATGCAGTCCATTTTCTATTATGTGGGGTTTCGGGCCTTTGATGCGAAAAAAATATGATTATCCGGCAAACACCACAGCAGCGGGAAGAATAGATCAACTATCCTATAGTTGGTTAATCGTATTAATACTGATCATGATAATGAATCGCATATTAGCCGAAGGTATATCACTCTGATCATTGCAACACCTGCAACCCGGCTTCTATGTAATTGCGGATATCATCGTTTTGCATATGCGGATCTTTCGGATCTTTTTTGATCTTCTTGCCTAAGCGGACAATAACCGCATGCTGATCCGGAACGACAAAAATAAACTGTCCTAAGATGCCTCTGAAATAAGGTATCTCATGTCCTTTATAATTGATCATCCACATTTGATAACCATACCAATCGACTGCATTTCCGTTTTCATCTTTCAGATAAGAAGCGGGAGTCGTCATTTGTTGTATCCAATCTGGATTGATCACTTGTGTTGTATCACATTTGCCTTGCTGTAACACTAATTGGCCCAGCCGGGCAAAGTCGCGGGCAGTAGCGTTGATGCAACAGAAAGACTTTTGAATTCCCTTTTCACCCTTGTTATCTTTACTCCAAAGCGCGTCATTCTCAGCTCCCAACGGCTCCCACAATTTTTCGTGTGCATAATCCGCTACCGATTTTCCGCTGGCGTTTTTAATAATATAACCCAACACTTGTGTGCAACAACTCTGGTACTCCCAAAGGCTGCCCGTTCCTTTATCGCGCAATTCCAAATTCGACATTAATGTGATCATATCATCTCCATAATAGGACTCCGCAGTCATCGAAAAAATATTCCAATACGATTCATGCCAGTCGAACGCAGAACTCATGGTGAGCACATCTTTTATGGTGAGTTTGCCGGGCGGAATTTGTACGAGTTCCGGTACATATTTTTTTACATCATCGTTTACAGAAGCAATCTTTCCTTCTTCAATTAATTTTCCAATCAACAGGGCATTCACCGTTTTAGCCATGGAAAAAGAACCGGTGATCGTTTCTTTATTATAATCTTCCCAATAGTTTTCATAACGGATCTCGCCATTTTGGATAACCAGGAAAGCGCATGTCTTGCGATCTGCAAAAAAATCCAGTAATTCTTTAGAAGGAGACTTTATATTGTAATCGTTACTTATTTTCCAGGGCTGCGGATGCGCAGATGCGGCCATCGTATCATTGGGGAATAATTTATAATCATCTACATTGGCGAAATTATGCACCAACCCCATTTGTATGTACGTTGGCAAAACAAAATAGATCACTAACAGGATGACAATAAAAAGGATAAGTTTCCGGAATTTTCTCATAGTTTAAAATTGAGCCAAATGTAAGGATTATCCGGTTGATACCCAATTATTTTATAACCCGACAATTCTTAAATGGTATAGTTTATGCTCCTTCTGCGCAAAAAACTACATGCCCGAAGGACCGTCCATTGTGATCTTAAAGGAAGAAGTGCAACCATTCACCGGCAAAAAAATACTGGCCGTAAGTGGCAATAGTAAGATAGATCAAAACAGGCTGCTTCATCAAAAAGTGATCGCATTTAAATCGTGGGGGAAACATTTCCTGATCTGCTTTAAAACATTTACCGTAAAAGTACATCTAGTAATGTTTGGCCGGTATTCGATCAATGAAAAAAGAGACAGGCCTGAAAGATTGAGCCTGAAATTTAAAAACGGTGAACTCAATTTATACAACTGTTCGATTAAAATTCTAGAAGGAACCGCTGATTCGAATTACGATTTTAGCGGCGATGTAATGCAGGATAGCTGGGATCCTAAAAAAGCTAAAAACAAATTAAAAAGTGAACCTGATCAACTGGTATGCGATGCACTATTGGACCAGGACATATTTGCCGGCGTGGGAAACATCATCAAAAATGAAGTCTTATATCGCATAAAGGTGCATCCTGAATCGGTGATCGGGAAAATGCCTGTAACTAAAATAAACAGTATGGTCAAGGAGGCCCGGGATTATAGTTTTGAATTCCTGGAGCTGAAAAAAAAGTATGTGCTCAAAAAGAGCTGGCTGGCGCACGGACAGAAACTATGTTTGCGATGCAACCTGCCCATCATCAGAAAACATACGGGCATACGACATCGAAGAAGTTTTTTTTGTGTGAATTGCCAGAAATTATATGTATGAAAACAAAAATCAAATTTAAGACCGGGTGTTCCGGATTTTACAACAGGCACTGGAAGGAAATTTTCTATCCGGAGAAAATGCCGCAACGCGAATGGTTGAATTATTATTCTGAAAAACTGAATTCACTGGAATTAAACATGACCTTTTATCATTTTCCGGATGCCGCCCGTTTACAGACCTTCCATGATAAAACTCCGGCAGGTTTTATTTTTTCAGTCAAAGCACCTCGCATCATCACGCATTTAAAAAAATTCAACGACTGTGCACGATTCATAGATGACTTTTATGCGGCTTGTGAAAACGGCCTAAAAAAAAAGCTGGGGTGTATTTTATTTCAGTTGCCTCCCGGCATTCACTACAGCGAAGAAAAACTGGAACAGATCATTGGCTTGCTGAAACCGGGCTATAAAAATGTACTCGAGTTCAGGCATCCCAGCTGGTGGCAACCATCTGTATACGATAAATTGAAAAAACATAAGATTATTTTTTGCAGCATCAGCCATCCCGCACTACCGGATATACTCATACTCAATATGCCAACTGCTTATATACGCCTGCATGGTAAAACACAATTGTTTTATTCCAATTACAGTAATAAAGAATTAGAAGAATTATACCAATCATTAATGGCAAATGAGAAGCTCAAAGAGGCATTTGTTTACTTTAATAATACGGCTGGAACAGCTGGAATTTTAAACGCTTTACATTTCCAGGAATTAACCAAATGATCATTTAGGCGGTGGTTCGTTTATACGGTGCGTTTCTGCTGTTGGAAACCCAATTGCCGGTTTTATACCGCTCAGTATCGCTTTCCACGTATAACTGAATATGAACCTGTCCGGTTCCCTTGGGTAGTAGATGCTGGTAATGCGTACATCTTTACCTTCTTTGCGTGGATTATTATTTTTGACCAGAATTGCAGCGAGAATACGTTTAGGCGGAAGCAGGAAAAATTGTTTTACTTTCCCGATGGCGTTTATATCGTCGTGTTTTCTCAGTTTTATTTTCAGATCATGATAGCGGACTTCCATTTTACCTACAGCAGCTTTTTCATCGGCATGAAAGTTAAATATGATCGTATCTACATAACCTTTATCCATTTTTAAATACGCCAATGGCCCGACTGTCGGATTAATATTTTCCAGGGGAAAATCAGTCAGCTTGGCCGAACAATCAAACACCATGCTATCTGTGATCAAAGGGAAATCATAGTGGGCGATCATTGGTCCTACATTCATGAGCAAAGCTGTCACGTCCATTACTAAAAAGCTTTTATTAGTAATGTGCTTCCTGTCATTCGTAAGGCCAGTTAATATGCCGTTGATTTTGTCGAAATGAATAACACCCGGGTTTTCCATTTTTTCAGGAACTTCTTCATACATGACGCTTGAATTTTTTACATGTATCGTATCAACCCTCACCAAAAACGGAATACTTTTGATAAGTTGTTGTAATGATTTTTTTACAGCATACTCACCTTCTATATTTTTATCGCGATAAGCATCCAACGAAAAAGCATCTACATATACATAGCTTGAAACAAATGCATTCGCTTCGAAAAATAATTTTAAATCCATATTTTCAAAACGGATGTGTTTGGTTGATATAGTTATCCGGTCGGTTTGTTTACCCACTTTGTAACCAAACTCTTTTTTGCTGTAAGACGGGATCAGCTGCACTGAATCCATCGTCAGCGATGCATCCACCGAAGAAGCGACCAGTTTCTTAATGCAAAAAGTATATAATTTAGTTTTAGAGCGATAACTGAAATTATTCACGGTAATACCCATGGTGTCTGCGGTGAACCAATGACCCTGGTCTGCTATTTCTTTATTGATCAGTAGATTGTATACTTTAACGATATTATCCCTGCTTTTAAACTCCGGCAAGGAGTCATTAGGCTCTTCATAAAAATTAAGATCCGTATTGATCACTACAATTTTTTTTACCGAAAAAGATCGCAGGTATTTGCTGATCATTTTGTACGGCGAAAATTTTTCTTTGGATGATTTTTCCTCAGGATGTTTGCTTTTATATGTTTTCCAGGAAGGATTGACAAATTTTATCGCATCAAAAACGAGATCTTTGTGAAATAAATAAGCGAAGACTTTAAAGTCGGTGAGTTTTATTTTTTTTGCCGTGATATTATATTTCGCTGCATCGGGATTAATCTTCCAATCCGGTATGAGCACAATATATTTCAGGGAGATCGATTGATTAAATAAATTCGTGTGGAGCTTATCGATGGTCAGCGTATACTCTCCTTTTGTTTGCTGCGACACCTGCGATTGCAGATAATCTTTTAGTTGTTTGTTAAAATAAAACATAAAACTCAACTGCGCGATAACCATTAATAGCAATACACTTACGGCTACCCAAGCTGCAGCTATAAATATCTTTTTTTGTAAAGTTTTTTGATTAGCCGGATGGCTTTTTTTGTTTTTGACCATGTATGAGGATACAACGCCAAAAACTGTTCCATAGTTTTGGGTATATTGATAATAAATTTATTAGATATTACTTTAATCCGACGGCTTTCCCCTGCAGCTTCCAGGCATGTTGTATCGGAACCTGAAAATAATGTAACGCCGTGATTGCGACATCCACTGTATGGGCATGTTTAATTTTCCCCGGATTCGTATCATTTCCATTCATAATTAAAAAAACACGCCGGATCTTTCGATTAAAAAGGCCTATGCCATGACCATATAGCCATTTATTGTTTCTTCCGCCGTGATCCGTTGAAATAATCACCAGCCAATCTTCTTTATATTTTTCTTTCCGCTCCTGGACCGCAGCCAGTACTTTTTGAATATCTGCATCAATGCCCTTCACCGCATCGAGATATCCCGGTCGTTTAGGTCCATATCCATTTTTATGTCCTGCATGATCCACTTCATCGTAATAAATAAAAGAAGCGTCTGCTACAGAGTCAGCCGGCTTCTGTAATTCATCGAGAAACATAGAAGTTACTTCCTGCTGCGTCAATTTATTTAATGGCGCATTATAGGCATTGCTATTCACGACACATTTATTGAGCAATTCCCATTCGGGAAGCGAGATCAACTTCAGGGATGAATCGTAATCATGCAGGTGTTTATAGAAATGCGGGTACTTATCGATCTTACAATGATTGAAATTATTTCGCAAGGCCCTGTGCCGGAAACAATGAACACCGGTAAGCATACTCGTCCAGTTTGGTGCACTGATCGTGTGCAATTCGTTTTTCATTTTAAAGGTGTACGCGGTGTTCGGCAAATGAACGATGCTGTCTAAGGTTGGCGCAAATTGTTTGGTAATAACATCGGATCGGCAGCCATCGATACCAATGATCAGCAATTTCTTATTGGATTGAGAAAACGAAAAGGAGCAACAAAGAGCAAAGCATGCAAAGAGCCATTTTTTCATGCTCCAAAGTAAAAATTAATTTTGATTTTTAGGAAGCGTATAGCCGGGTGGATCATTTGTTGATGAATATTTAAGATGCCAGCCTTTGCCTGTGTTTACCTTATCCGTTACAAACCAAATGAGCAATTCGTTTCCGGGGCTAACCAATACCGGGGGCATTTTACTGCCGCTGAATTTGGCGATCAGGTTTTCCTGTAAAGCACTGTTTCCGGTAAAGACATATACATAATCAACATTGGGTTCGGTATCCATTTCATCAAAAACCAGTTTAATTCTTTTCGAAGTATCTGCCGTAATGATCCATTTACAAGCTGCATCATTGGCATAATCATTTGGGCCGCTTCCATCTGAAATTTCGCCTTCCGGGCCACTGAGGTTTATGGTTTCCCGGCAATATAAACGGGTAGAATCAATTGCATTTCCCTGGTAAGAAATATGAACCGGAGTTTTGGGAAGATTACCCAAATATTCAACACGCGCGTACGAACCCGGAACTGTTACTTTTAGTGGCAACACCGGCAACGTGTAAGCCGCATACAAAGAATCCGGGGTATAGAACAACAACTGATTTCCCTTATGTTCGTCCAGGTTAACTGAAATAGTAAAATCGACAGAAGTAAATCCGCCGAACAAGGAAATTTCCCACGACTTTTTTTGTGATGCATGATCGATGATGACATTTCCTTTAGCCCGGTCCGGATCAAAATATAAATCGCGTTTCTCCGGGTTCATCAAATAACTAACCCCATTACTCAAATCCGGCAAGCCTGCACCTAGTTTGCCGCCATACGTTGTATTATATCTATCAACAGGATGGGCGGTATTGATCAACGCATCAAATATATCGGATGGAGATGCTAGTGGTTGCATAACTTTCATGACGGCTGCACAACCTACTACCTGTGCCACTGCCGCAGAAGTACCTTCAGCATAAGTATATGCATTGTCTTTTAAAGCATATGGCGCTTTCACATATTCTCCAAAAGCCACTAAGTCTATTTTTTTTCCGTAATTGGATGTCTTTGTTTTTCGAAAAAAGGTATCAATCGCAGCTACAGCCATTACAGTACTAATTGATGCCGGCGGCAATACTTCTTCGTTATACAAATTTCCGGCAGAACCAATGATGGTAATTCCTTTTTTAGCAGCTTCATCAAAAACCGCACGAAATTTTTCTTCAAAATCGCCACCACTCCAGGCACAACAAATGATATCCGGATCCATTTTTACCGCATATTCAATTCCTTCATACGCATCTTTTAAATAAGTCGAATTCGATTGGTTGGATAAAACTTTTACAGGAATTATGCGAACAACCTGTTTCACGTCCGGGCCGAAACATTTTTCCAATATAGTAGTAATGATGCCGGCGATCATAGTTCCGTGATGAAATTCTGTTTCCCGTCCGAGGGGAATAGAGACATCATTATCGTGATCAGACACATCCCATCCGGAAACATCGTCTATATAACCATTATTGTCATCGTCTCTTCCGTTGCCGGGAATTTCATTGGGATTAACATAAATATATGGCTTCAATCCATTGTGCGAAAGCCGGAATCCATCATCTACAATAGCTATTGTTATGATCTTTGAAACTTTGGGTAAAACTAAAGCCGGGATATGCAACTTCTGATACGTTTCATATCCCAGCGGAGTACTTGATGTGATAATTGTTTGTGCATACGATACGGCATATACCGTCCATAATGCAACTATGAATTTACCAATGCGAACGCTCATATTTATTCATACGTCACCGTAACGGTATGCGTGTGCGCCGGTAAATTGTTAATCGTAAGTGTTGTACTTTCTGATCCTCCTACTTCACCAATAGTATAACTACTCAATCCCGGGCCTTGTCCCATATGTATTGGCACTCTTCCGCGCAGATCGGGCAATGCAAAAGTAGTTTGACCGTTTCCGCCGTATGTGGTTCCTAAAAGGGAAAAGAGAGCGGTATTTGTACTAATCGCCTGAAGCTGACCATCACAGGTAGCATAACCTCTTGGAGGGAAATTAAAACCAAAAAGCTGAACCTCACCTATAAACGGATCCCCATCATTCCTACTGGGGAAAATTCCAAACAAACAGATAGAATAATTCATTACCAGGTATGGCTGCAGCGTAGAAAACGGCTGGTTGCTACCAGCTGGATTTACAACGATATGAATGTTGCGTGCTACCCAGTTTTCTCCATCAAAAGTTGCGAGGTCATCTGCAATGGGTGTGCCGCTGACTAAAATTCCACTTGTTCCACTGTCACCTTTCGGGCCCGGAGGACCCGGAGGGCCTGGCAATCCGGCAACACCTGAATCGCCTTTTGGACCCGGAGGGCCTGGGGCACCTGGAGCACCCGGCGCGCCCGCGACTCCTGAATCGCCTTTTGGGCCCGGAGGACCCGGAGGGCCTGCTTGTCCGCCATTAGCAGAGTATAATGCATATGGCACACTCAACAACTGAGAAGAGCCCATAGCAGTAAAATTATTTCCTCCCGTAGGATCCAGATCGACTTTGAGATAATACGGTCCGGCTCCCCAGTTAATGGAAGCAAAGACACCGCTCAATACTGTACCGCCTCCTACTTGTGTATTGGCGATTCCATAAGCATTAGTAGTCACTAAGTGCGTTTCAGAATAAACTGTTGTACCGCCCGGAGTAGTTTGTACAATAGAAAAGCGAAACTTTACTAATTTATTTACCAGTGGTGTACCATTCCCTGAACGGGCAACCGCCTGGTAGTTAAATTTCTGCGGGCTTTGCGACATTACAGGAGTGATAGCTAAAAGCAATACGGTAAATGCTAAGAATAAATTTTTCATGATTAATGGTTTAAAACTATTAATGATTAATCTTTGATAATTCTGAATTGTTTAACCGGTACATCTGCTTGCTTGATCACCAGTATATAACTGCCTTTCGATAAGCTCGTGAGGTCTGCCCGTTCAACCGGCATCTCCATTTTGTGCTGTATCAATTCCTTTCCACTCATATCATATATATAATAGGAAAAGCCGATTGCCTGGTCTGTTTCTAAAGCTACCGTGATAAAATCATTTACCGGATTCGGAAAAACATTGATCCCTGTTGACGGCATTTTTGTTTTTTCGTTTTCGCCGTTTGGATCATCGGTTAATGACTGATTATCGGAATGCGTGTTGAGAATACGGATGTTACCCTGGTGAAACCCCTGGGTCAGGGCCGCTCGGAACGGTTTATAATACGTGGTGATAACTGGCTCTCCTACTGTCCAGCTGAGATTGAGTTTAGCTGTAGATGCATCGCCCCCTGAAGAACTCACTACTTCAGGAACAATGGTTGCTTGTCCATTGGAGAAAAAAAATAAGAACAAGAATGGAACGAACAGTATAAATTTTTTCATAGCTAAAAAATTTACGGTCGATTTTGTAATATGAAGTTAGGAGAATTTTAATACTAAAGTCATTTTTAAGAAAATAATTTACGCACTTTCATAAAATATACTTCGAAAGCACACAAGGTGTTGCATAATTATTTGATTGTGTTGTTATAAACTAAATGCGAGTCTATTTCAAGGCATTCATCTGGACACGCAGTGAATCTTTTAGCGACTTGCTGAATATTTCGCGGCCAAACTGCGGGCTCATGATCTTCATCTCGCGGAAATTGGTTTCATCCAACTCGGTGAACTTGTTGTTTTTGTCGATATCGATCGCCGTTTTAATAAGAATGGTATTCGTTTCGGGATAATAGAAATAATCGAAGAAACGTTCGTTGGGCGGTGTGATCTGGGTAAAGTTTTTTCCTTTCAGATCAGAAGTATATAACATCACCGCATCATCGGAATTGTATTTCGAATCTTTGTTGATGTCGTTTTTTACTACGCGATAAAAAATAAGTGGGTTGATAAACTCTTTATGAATGGCAAACGATAAAATATGCAGGGTATCTTTAATCAACGGAAAGGATAGGCCAGTTAGTTTATCATAAAACAAAATATTGCGAATGTCGAAATCCTGTTCGTTGGAATTGATATATTCTGAACTTGCATTCCGGTCGTATAAAGTCCCGGTGTTATTTGATGAGAATCCCGGGCTTTCTTTAGAAGCATAATTAACGATGTCCATACTTCCGGAAACGGGATCTTTTTTTGCTGCTTCTTTGATCTTCGGATTGTAATTGGCACCGACGGGGAATGCCAGCACACCTTCTAATCCGTAATCAACCGGGTTGCCGATGACGAGTGCCAGCGAATGCGCATTGGGTGCGAGTTGGTTTTTGTTGCCGCAGGCCGTACACAACAAAACAAGCAAAAATGTATACGATAGATTTTTCATGTAATAAAGGTGGAGAAACGTTTTTATAGCTTGCATGTTAACAAGCATTAAAAGAAACGCAGAAGTATTAAAAAAGCCAATCACTAGGATTGGCTTATAATAAATCTATGAGGTTTAAAATTATTTTCCGGGGCGCAGGCTGCGAACTACTTTACCTGCCTGCCACATTTCGCTTTCACGCAACGTTTTTAATTCTTCTTCCAGTTTTTCGCGGTAATCCGGTTGCGAGTTAGTATCGATGGAGCGTTGTGCCTCTTCTCCTCTTGCCACTTTAGCATAAAGATCAGCAAATACAGGCGCCACCGCATCGCGGAACGGACCTTTCCAATCCAATGCGCCGCGTTGAGCCGTTGTAGAGCAGTTGCCATACATCCAGTCCATACCATTTTCTGAAACGAGTTTGATGAGTGATTCCGTCAACTCCTCCACGGTTTCATTAAAAGCTTCCGAAGGAGTATGTCCGTGTTTGCGCAATTCATTATACTGCGCCTCCATGATTCCTTCCAAAGCGCCCATTAGCACGCCTCGTTCGCCGGTAAGATCAGAATACACTTCTTTTTCAAAAGTCGTTTCGAACAAATATCCTGAACCGATACCGATACCCAAGGCAATCGTGCGATCATATGCTTTTCCCGTTGCATCCTGGAAGATCGCATACGAAGAGTTCAATCCTTTTCCTTCGAGAAATAATCTTCTCAGTGAAGTTCCCGAACCTTTCGGCGCCGTTAAGATCACATCCACATCTTTTGGAGGGATGATACCGGTACGGTCTTTATACGTAATGCCAAAACCGTGCGAGAAATATAAAGCTTTGCCAGCAGTCAGATGTTTTTTCACGGTCGGCCACATCGCGATCTGTGCTGCATCCGACAACAAATACATGATAATAGTTCCTTTTTCGAGCGCTTGTTCCGGTTCGAACAAAGTTTGTCCCTCCACAAAACCGTCTTTCACCGCTTTATCCCAACTCTTGGAAGGTTTGCGTTGCCCGACAATCACATTAAAGCCATTGTCGCGCAGATTGAGCGCTTGTCCCGGGCCTTGCACACCATAACCGATGATGGCGATGGTTTCATTAGCCAGTGTTTCTTTTGCTTTGGAAAGCGGAAATTCCTCGCGTGTCACCACGTTCTCTTCTACTCCGCCGAAATTCATTGTTGCCATTTCTATTTAGTTTATGAGTTTATCAATTTTTGTGTTTATGAATTATACCGATAACAGATTCGCTTCGAAAATATCGATCTGTTTTCTTATTTGCTTCAGTAAATTATCTGCCATCCATTCTTCCGAAGTAAATTCGATGGTGAATTTTCCGTCCGTTTCATTGATCTTCTGATAATGGAAATCCGTTACGTCCACCCGGCGGCGGGAAAAGATCAGCATAAAGCGGCCGATCAGTACCGGTTGGTTAAGGGAAACGAATTCTATTTTATACGCTTTGCTCATGGTTCCAGGATTACATCGCTACAAGCTTTACCGCTTGGCACCATCGGGAATAAATTTTCTTCTTTCTCTACTACTACTTCCAACACGTATGGACCGTTATGCGCAAACATAACATCCAGTGCCGCACTCAATTCTTCTCTTTTCTCCACTTTTGCCGCTTCGATCTTAAATCCTTTTGAGATCATCACGAAATCCGGGTTCTTTAATTCCACTTCGGAATAACGGTTATCAAAAAACAATTGTTGCCACTGGCGAACCATTCCCAGGTAGTTGTTATTGAAGATGACAATTTTTACGTTGAGATTATTCTGCCAGATCGTTCCGAGTTCCTGCAAGGTCATCTGGAAACAGCCATCGCCTACAATCGTTACGACTGTTCTATCAGGTGCGGCCATTTGTGCGCCGAGTGCTGCGGGGATGGAATAACCCATAGTGCCCAGACCTCCGCTGCTCACCCATGAATTCGGCTGACGATAATGGTAATAGCGCATGGCATACATCTGGTGCTGGCCTACATCCGGAACGATGATCGCTTCGCCTTTGGTTTTTTCATCGATCAGGTTCATGATCTCGCCCATTTTAATACCACCGCTTTCCGGATGGGTCGCATGCGTGATCACTTTTTCTAATTCCTGTTTATCGAGTTCTTTAAATGTTTGAATCCATTCGCTATGTTCGTTGTCTTTCAATAAAGGCAACAATGCTGTCAACGCGTCTTTTGCATCGGCATTAATTCCTACTTCCGTCTTTACTACTTTATCGATCTCTACCGGGTCAATTTCAATATGAATCACTTTCGCTTGCTTACCGAATCTCGTTACATCGCCGGTTACACGGTCGTCGAAACGCATGCCTACGGCTATCATCACATCGCATTCATTCATCTTGATGTTTACCGAATAATTTCCGTGCATACCCGGCAATCCCACATAATTTACATGGTCCGGATCAAATCCTCCCAAGCCTTGCATCGTCGTCGTTACCGGTATACCTGACTTTTTAGAGATCGCTTCGAGTTCTGTTCTGGCTCCCGAGATCACGACACCTTGTCCGGAGATGATCAACGGTTTTTTTGCGTTGTTGATGAGTTCTGCCGCTTTATTCAATGCCTCTGTATCAATTTCAGGTCTTGGTGTATAACCGCGCACCGATGTACACGGCGTATAACCTTTCCATTCCATCAATTCAAACTGGGCGTTCTTGGTGATGTCGACAAGAACAGGACCGGGTTTACCGGTATTAGCGATATAAAATGCTTTCGCAATAATTTCGGGAATATCTGCAGCACGTGTCACCTGGTAATTCCATTTGGTGATCGGCATCGTCAAACCAACTACGTCTGTTTCCTGGAAAGAATCAGAACCCAGCAAATGCATAGGAACCTGGCCTGTAATGCAGACCATCGGGCAACTATCCATTACCGCATCAGCGATACCGGTAATGAGATTAGTAGCGCCGGGGCCGGAAGTTGCAAAGCAAACAGCCGCTTTATGGCGAATTCGTGCCCAGCCTTCCGCAGCGTGGGTAGCACCTTGCTCATGTCGCACTAAAATGTGTTGGATCTGATCAGAGTAATGCCAGAGCGCATCGTAAATCGGCATAATGGCACCGCCGGGATAACCGAAGATAATATCAATTCCTTCGGCGAGGAGACTTTTGATGACCGCTTCAGCGCCGGAGACCTGGATTGATTGCTTGTTTTCTTCAGCCATTACCTTACAAAACTACAAAAAAGCAATTTTTATCAAAGTAAATGCTGATAACGCAAGGATTAATAGTGATTTCTTAACGTTTTTCAGGTATTTTGCAATTTGCAGGAACCCGTTAAATATTTTAAGCGTTCGAATATAGAACTAACATAATATAACAGCGACACCATGCGTTCTTCTTCTAAATTTGAAATCAAAATCATGTTGCTATGAGCTCTTTTACAGAATGGATCAAAAACTCCTACACACTTAAGTTTGTCATTATCGGTATTCTTGTTCTCCTCTTGTTGATTCCCACGAATATGATCATGGGATTGATCAGCGAGCGGCAGGAACGCAGTAATGAAGTTGCCGGCGAAGTGAGCGGCAAATGGGGAAACGCGCAAACACTGGCCGGACCCATCATCAATATTCCGTACAAAGCGAAAATAAAGACAACAAACGACAAAGGTGAAGCGGCTTATTCTGATGGCGTCGGAACGATCCATATTCTCCCCGATCAACTCAACATACAAAACGACATTTCTACAGATGTAAAACACCGCGGTATTTACAAAGCCGTTGTCTATAATGATAAAGCCACGATCAAAGGTTCTTTTCAATCCCTGGATATTTCGAAAGCCAATATTCCTGCGGCAGACATTCTATGGGACCAGGCTTATGTTTCCGTTTACATTCCCGATCTGCGCGGAATTAAATCACAAGTGGTCCTGAACTGGAATAACCAGCCTGTCGAGTTGAGCCCGGGAATTGCCGATAATGATATTCACGTTGACAGTTATAACCAGCAATACAGTGTTACGCGTTACGATGATTATTCTGATGATACGAAAACAGAAGTAGCCACAAACAATAGCGGACAAAATAGTTCCGGTCTCAGTTCCAAAATAACGGTGGCGCAGAATCAAAAAATAGATTTCGATTTTGTGCTGGATCTGCGCGGCAGTTCTTCGCTGAATGTGATCCCTATAGGTAAAGAAACAAATGTAGAGATGAAATCGAATTATACGACGCCGAGTTTTGACGGCGCGTTTATTACCGACACTAACCAGGTGAGTGAAAAAGGTTTCTGGGCGAAATGGAAAGTGCTGCACCTGAACCGCAGCTTCCCGCAAATATGGACGAATAACGCCTACAACATCAATACAGCTACATTTGGCGTGAATTTACTGGTGCCGGTAGATCATTATCAGAAAACGATGCGTTCTGCGAAATACGCGATCATGTTCATCTTGCTGACATTTTTAGTTTTCCTGTTTACGGAATTGCTGAACGGTTTTAAAATTCACCCCGTTCAATATTTGTTAGTGGGATTGGCGCTGATCCTTTTTTATACGCTGCTATTATCCATATCTGAGCAATTAGGTTTTGCCTGGGCTTATGTGTTGTCGAGCGCGGCGATCATTATTTTAATATCACTGTATTCGAAGACGATCTTTAAAGAGAACAGGCTAATGGCATTACTGGCGGGAATTCTGATTATCCTCTACGGGTTTTTATTTATCATCCTGCGTTCAGAAGATTACGCGTTGCTGATCGGCAGTATTGGTTTATTTATCGTACTGTGCGTAGTAATGTATTTATCTCGCAAAATAAAATGGTACGGGGAAGATGTTCCATCGGAAATCTCTCAGTAACTCAGCAAATACATTAGTTGTTTCCATTCTTCATTGATGGAAAGAAAATGCTTGACTGCCAGTCGCAAAGGCGTGTAGATGATTTTGTTATTGTGCATGCCCGCCATCACATTGAAATTCCCCGAAAGAATTGCATCAACAGCTGCAACACCTAATCGCGATGCGAGTATACGATCATTAGCAGTTGGGCTACCGCCGCGTTGTAAATGTCCGAGCACTAAAGTTTTAATGTCGTACTCCGGGTGCATTTTCTGAAATCGATCTGCAATTTTTATTACACCGCCTTCATCGTCTCCTTCTGCCACTACGATAATATAGGATTCTTTAGGCCGGCTGTTTTTTAGTTTTTGAGAAATTTCCTCCAGGTCTGTTTTGATCTCCGGGACAAAAATATCTTCTGCTCCTGCTGCTAAACCTGCAGCTAACGCTATCGTGCCCACATCGCGTCCCATTACTTCTACAAAAAATAATCGGCCCAATGCGTCGGCTGTATCGCGCAATTTATCGATGAGATTTACTGCGGTGTTAACTGCGGTATCATAACCGATGGTATAATCCGTACCAAAAAGATCATTGTCTATCGTAGCGGGAATACCAATAAAAGGAAATCCATATCGCTGATTGAAAACGGTAGCGCCTTTAAATGTGCCATCTCCGCCAATAGCTACTACGGCATCGATTCCATTTTTCTTTAGTTGCTCATACGCTATCTGCCTTCCTTCTTCAGATTTGAAGCGTTCACTGCGCGATGATTTTAATATAGTGCCCCCACGCTGAATGATATTGCCTACAGCAGAAGCGTTTAATTCTTTAAAGCTTCCCTCTATCAAACCTTCAAATCCATTAAAAATTCCAATTACTTCGAGGCCTCTTTGTAACGCTGCACGCACAACGGCCCTTATGGCTGCGTTCATGCCGGGTGCATCGCCGCCGGACGTGAGTATACCGATACGTTTCATCGTATAAAGATACAGCTATAAAGGAATGTAAAAATCTGATTGTTGTCATATGAAATCCACTCAAGACAAGATCATATGGATATGCGGGATGCCGTCTTCCATATAGGGTTCACTGATCTTTTGAAAACCGAAGCTTTCATAGAATTTTTGCAGATAAGCCTGTGCTCCTATTTTCAGCGGCAGCCCGGGAAATAATTCCAGGGTTTTATCTATCGATTCTTTCATCAGGATCCTGCCGAAACCTCCTTTGCGGTATTTCGGACTGCTTACTACGCGACCGATCGAAGAATAGCCATCATATGAAACACCGGGCGGCACTATACGTGCATATGCAGCCAATTCATTCTCCTGGTATAAGAACAAATGCCAGCATTTCCGGTCTTTATCGTCGAGGTCTTTATAGAGACAATCCTGCTCGAGATTAAAAACTTCTTCGCGCAATTGCAACGCATCGTACAACTCGGCGGGAGTTAACTCATCGAAATATTTAAAAACAAACTGGCTCATTTCTCACCAAAGTATTCGGCGTAAATATTTTCGGTTTCGTATAATTTGATCGCGTGCAATTGGCAACCTTTAATGTGCGGTTCCAGTTGCTGCCAGATCAGGATGGCGAGATTTTCGGTAGACGGAAAAAAATCTTTCGGAATAAAATCCACATCGATGTTCAGGTTTTTGTGATCTAATTTATCCAGTACAAATTCCTTAATAACCTGGCTCAGCTCTTTCACATTCATAATAAAACCGGTATCGGGATTGGGTGTGCCTTTCACCGTAACAAACAACACATAATTATGTCCATGCCAGTTCTGATTGGCGCATTTACCGAAAACGGCATCGTTTTGCTCCACCGACCATTTCGGATTGAACAACTTATGGGCAGCATTAAACGTTTCGCGGCGGGTGATGTAAACCATGGGGCAAAGATACAAATACGATTTACGATTTACGATCTGCGATTTATGATTTTTGATATGAAACGGATAAGTTAACAAAAGATTTATCTTTGTATCATGAAGATCACGGTTGTAGCTGCTACTCGTTTGGAAATTGAGCCCTTGCTGGTTCATTTTAAAGCCTCAGAAAATTCTGAATGGAAAGGCTTATGGGAAGCTGGTGATGAACTGCATTTTTTAATAACGGGCATTGGCATGCTGAACACCGCTGCACACCTGATGCAGTATGCCTGTAAATTTGAACGCGATTTTTATATAGATGCCGGCATTGCCGGAGCTTTTAACCGAACGCTGCCCATCAACAGCGTTTATAAAGTTATTTCGGAGACGTATGGCGATTTTGGAGTAGAGAACGACGAGCAATTCGAAGATTTTTTTGAAATGGGTTTTATCGATAAGGCAGAAAACGCTTTTGAATATGGATTATGCAAACCGGTTCCTTCTGCTTATACTTCAAAAATTACATTACCCGAAGTAAGTTCGATCACCGTGAATAAAGTACACGGCAATCCGAAAACGATAGAAACCATCCAACAGAAATACAACGCTGATATCGAGAACATGGAAGGCCTGGCATTTTATTATGTCTTACACTTACTGAAAAAATCGGGCATCGAAATACGTTCCATTTCGAATTATGTAGAAAAACGCAATAAAGAAAACTGGGATATCAAGGGTTCGGTGAATGCACTAAATGAACAAGTGCAGAAAATTCTCCAACTAGTATCTCCTTAAAAATTTTTGTCTTTCACCAGGTAAACCGGGCGGTCTTTTACGTTATCTAAAATCCTGCCGATATATTCACCGATAATACCGAGGCAAATTAATTGCACACCGCCGATAAACAATACGCTGATCATGATGGATGTCCAACCCTGGATCACATCGTGCCGGATATATTTTTCATACAGCGAATAAAGAATAACACCAAACGCAACTAACGAAACGAGGAATCCAAAATACGTGGCGATACGCAAAGGTGTGTTGGAAAATGAGGTGATACCGTCCCACGCAAATTTGATCATCTTGGAATAAGGATAACTCGTGCGCCCGGCATGGCGTTCTTCACGTTGATACATAACGGGCGCCTGCCTAAATCCCACCCACGCGATCTGACCGCGCAAAAATTTATTGCGCTCATGCATCGAGCAAACAATATCGCGCACATGTTTCGTGAGTATACGAAAATCGCCGGTATCTACCGGGATCGCCACATCCGATAAACGGTTGATCAATCGATAAAAAATCTTGGCGGATAAAACTTTATGCCAGCTCTCTCCTTTCCGGTGTTCGCGCTGCGCATACACCACATCATAACCATCCTGCAACTTTCTATACATTTCTATAATCAGTTCCGGCGGATCCTGCAGATCGGCATCAATTACCGTAATGGCATTTCCGCGGGCATTATCCAAACCGGCAAATACCGCGATCTGGTGCCCGAAATTTTTACTGAAGTCGACGTATTTTACAGATGAATCTTTAGCAGCCAGTTCTTTGATCGACATCATGGAATTATCCGTACTGCCGTCATTCACAAAAATGATCTCATGTTCATGGCTGATATCTGCCAACGTATTTTTTAGCCGCTGATACAACAATGGCAAATTGCCTTCTTCATTATAAACGGGAACAATCGCCGAAATATCCATCTGCGCTAAAATACGATTTTAAGTACAAAGGAAAAATGAAAAAGCCATAAGTTATAATCTATTTGGTACGCTTAATCTTTTTCCTTTAAATAGGGCGTGCCCCAGTCTGCTCACGCGCCTGGGTCGCTCCCTTCCGGGCTTCGCTTCGCTACGGCCCGCCAGCTGGCGGGCCAGGCCCTTCAGGCAGCTCACGCGGATTTTTGTACAGTATCATTTCAATACAGCCCATTTTTTTTCCTTTAACCAATTCCCAATGCTGTAAGGCATCCAACTGTTCATCAGAAAAATCATTACCGATATTGGAATATAAGATATATTGCAAAGAATCAATACTACCGCCGTTTACATTCACCAATCGTGCAGTATCGCCGGTCAAATTAGTTTGCTGCCAGCTCGTGTTCATCGGGAAGACGGTGCCGGTGACATAACTATCCGAATTATTTTTAAAATCTTCGCGTAACAAATAATACGGAATATGCGCCAGCGTGCAATCCCAGGCATTGGAAATTTTCCCGGGATAAATTTGAAAATTCCCTGCCAATAATAAAACAAATAATCCGGCAGCATATAAAATGCGTTTTCCATCCAGCCATTTTAAAACCGGCAGCAACATCAATACAAAACAAACTAAAAAATAGCGATGATTAATGGGATTCGTAAAAAATACAAATGAAAAAGCAAAAACCAGGAAAGGACATATCCAAATTAAATATCTAAGAGGCAATTTGGGTTTCTTGAAAAAGATAAAAACATTGGCGAAAAAAAGTACGCAAATACCCATATCGAATAATACACGCCCAAGCGAAATACCATTTTTGAAAATCTGATGTGCATCCGCTAATCCGCGTTGTGCCGACCATCCATTTTCCGGTGCGAAAATGTAACCTGTTTTATAATAATGATACGCGTACCATGCAGCAAAAAAGAGAACTCCCGGAACAAAGAATTTTATCCAGGAATAAAAACGGGCGCGATGCAATAAAAAACAAGTGATAAAAATTGCTGCCAATGCAAAAATGCCACGGCCTGTAATTCCCGCAATCAACATCAAAACAATCGTAAACAGTATTTTTCTCTCAGCCATAAATAAAACGAGCGCAAACAAATAAAGAGATAGTAGTGCCGCATCATAACTTATCAAAAGATATTGCGTGCTGACAGCCGGGATCGCGCAGAACAACAATAAACCGATCCATTGTTCTCTTGATTTAAATTCGAACAACTGCAATAAACGGATAAAAGAAAACAAACCGGTGAGCAGAACAGGCAACATGGTCAAATGCGCCATCCATAATGATTTTGCTGTAAGTATAAGATAAAGCGCTATGTATATATAAAACAAAGGCGGATGTCCTGCATCAAGATCAGCCGGTAAGATGAGGGTGACAAAACCGTGTTGCATATAATATTGCGCCACCGACGATGTGAGTATCGTATCCCAGAAAAACGGCAATTGCCAGGAAGCTGCATTCCATGCCAGCGCCACGACGGCAGCAAATCCATAAATAAGATAACGTTGGATAAATTGCACGCTCCAAATTAGCTCTTTTTCTTAATTTCGACCATGCAAAAACTCTCGCTGGCCATATCGCCTTGCCCAAACGACACTTTCATTTTTGATGCGATCGTCAACAAACGGATCGATACGGAAGGCCTCGAGATCGAATTGCATTTTGCTGATGTGGAAGCACTGAACGAAGCGGCATTCAGCCAACAATACGATATCACCAAACTCAGCTATCATGCATACGCCTACGTTTCGGAAAATTATGTATTGTCGAACTCCGGAAGCGCGCTGGGCAATAATTGCGGGCCGTTATTGATCAGCAAAGAAATTTTAACCGACGACCAGGTCAATCATTCCACCATTGCTATTCCGGGAAAATATACAACTGCTAATTTTTTGTTTTCTTTGAAATATCCACGGGCAACACAAAAACAGTTCACCATCTTTTCCGACATCGAACAAAATATTTTAAGCGGAAAATCAGATGCCGGCGTGATCATTCATGAAAACCGTTTTACCTATCAACAAAAAGGATTGAAGAAAATTGTCGATCTCGGAGAATTTTGGGAGCAAACGTACCACGCTCCTATTCCATTGGGCGGCATTGCTATTAAAAGAAATATCGAAAAAGAAACGCAACTGAAAATTCAACGAATCATACGCCAAAGTATTGAATTTGCTTTTGTCAACCGGGCTGCTTCCGCTGAATTCGTTAAACAGCATTCCCAGGAATTGGCCGACGATGTGATACAGCAACACATCCATTTATATGTAAATGATTTCAGTACTGATTTGGGAGAAAAAGGGAAACGCGCGGTGGAAACTTTGTATACTATAGCTACAGAAAAAAAACTGATCCCCCCTTTACAGCAGCCTATTTTTTTATAGAATATTCCGTAGCGGCATAATCTTTCAACGCGTCAAGCCCTTCGGAAACCGATTGATTCCATTCCTGCTGGCGAGCTGTATTCATACTGTGCTGCGTTTCGACATCATAACTGTTTTGCTGTTCGTTCCACTGTGTCATCACGCCATTCAAAATTGATTTGAACTTGGGAATATCTTTCACGGTTTTTATTTCTTCCACAAATTTTTTGCGCAACAAGCGCGCATATAATTCGGTGATATCAAAATGACCTTGCTCATGTTTTAAGACCTGGGCATTTTGTTTGTCTTTTTTACTCCAAGACATCTCCGGGTAAAATTTACATTCAACAGTCCATTTCAACAGATCTTTGCCATTTGTTTCGTAATTAAATTCGATCGAGGAGGCAGTCTGCGCTGCTTCTACGAGATTATTGTCGGGTTTGCCTTTAAAATCCGACCATTGCAAAGGACGTTCGGCGCTCCAGGCAATAAACGGTTTATTGACCATAGATTTGGAAGACGGTTCGAATGCCATCAACCCAAAACCCAATAAAAGAAAGGCGAATTTTTTCACGATACAAAGAAAAGCAATTTTTGTACCATTAATCTACAACATTTCTTAAAACACCTTAACAGTTGAAAGCTGTATTTTGGCGCTATGAAAAAGAAAAGCGGCCTGTTACTGATCCCTGTCCTGGGTTTATTGATTTCCTGCTCATCGGCGCAAAAGGCTGATAAAACAAGCGATTCGGTTCATGTCGACCCGGCACTCAACACGCAAAACTCGTTGTTGTGGCAAATTTATGGCAACGGATTAAAACAGCCTTCCTATTTATACGGCACCATACACGCCATCCCAGACGACGATTATTTTCTCGGAAAAAATGTGGCGAAAAAGCTGAAGTCCAGCGGGCAATTGATCCTCGAAGTCGACCTGAATAAGATCGATATGGAAAAGCTGACATCATTGAGTTTATTGCCCGATGGTAAATACACCAAAGATTATTTATCGGATACCGATTATGCGGTGCTGCTGCATTTTATGGAAGACTCCATCGGCATGAAAAAATATACATTCGAAAAAGCATATGCCCGTTTCAAGCCTTTTTATCTCGAGCAATTTTTATATTTCAAAGAACTGGGTGAAGCACGTACTTCCTATGAAGATGAATTTATGAAGATGGCGGAAGAAAAAAGTATGCCGGTGAAAGGACTGGAAACAATGGAAGAACAGCTCGCTTTTATCGACACCATTCCGATTGATATGCAGTTCAGGAATTTGGTGAGCACGCTACGCAATTACAATGAAGAAGCGGCAGATTTCCGCCAGCTTATCATCGATTATAAAAACCAAAACCTTCCGGCGTTCGAAAAAGCGATGGAATCGGAGCAAGATAAAGAAACTGCTTTTTTTACGGATCTTTTGATCAATCATCGCAACGCCACCTGGGTTCCCAAACTGGATCTTTGGATGCACGACATGCCTTGTTTTATTGCTGTCGGCGCGGGACACCTCTTCGGCCAAAAAGGTTTAATACAACTACTCCGCAACAAAGGGTACACAGTCGAGCCTATCTCGATTAATTGAAAATAAGATCGATTGTTAAACTTTTAGCAAAGATAATTACTTCAACAAAACAAAATAAATCAGCATCTTAGCGATTCAATTAATCGGTACATCCGCACATGGAATAATTGGTACATCGAACATGGAATTAGCGAAGAATATAGATCACGATAGCATTGAAGAAAAATGGTACCGGCATTGGCTGGACCGAAACTATTTCCGTTCTGTTCCCGATGAACGCGAGCCCTACACTATTGTCATTCCCCCTCCCAATGTAACCGGCGTATTGCATATGGGCCACATGCTTAATTATACGCTCCAGGATGTACTGATCCGCCGTGCCCGTTTGCAAGGGAAAAATGCATGCTGGGTTCCGGGAACCGACCATGCTTCTATTGCGACTGAAGCTAAAGTAGTAAACCTGCTCAAAGAACAAGGCATCAGCAAAAAAGATATTTCGCGGGAAGAATTTTTAAAACATGCCTGGGCCTGGAAAGAAAAATATGGCGGCATCATTTTAAAACAACTAAGAAAACTCGGTGCTTCCTGTGATTGGGAACGCACTCGTTTTACAATGGAAGACGATCTCAGTGAAGCCGTGATCGACGTATTCATCGATCTTTATAATAAAGGTTATATCTACCGCGGGGTGCGTATGGTAAATTGGGACCCGAGAGGCATGACAGCTGTTTCGGATGAGGAAGTGATACATAAAGAAGTAAATTCGAAGCTGTATTATGTCCGGTATAAATTGGTTGACAGTTCACAGATGACAGATGACAGTAAAGCTGTGAACAGTGATCCGTCAACTGATAACTTCATAACGATAGCAACAACGCGGCCTGAGACAATACTTGGCGATACGGCTGTATGTGTACACCCGGATGATGAACGCTACCGACATTTAAAAGGCAAGCTTGCCATTATTCCGTTGATCAATCGCGTAGTGCCGATTATTTTTGACGACTACATTGACAAAGAATTTGGAACAGGCGCATTGAAAGTAACACCCGCACACGATATCAACGACTACAATTTAGGCGTAAAGCATAATTTAGAAACCATCGATGTTTTGAACGACGATGGCACGATGAGCGAAAAAGCGCAACTGTATGTTGGCGAAGATCGTTTTGCCGTTCGCAAAAAAATTGCCGCCGAACTGGAAGAAAAAGGTTTCCTCGTTAAAGTAGAAGATATCAAAAATAAAGTCGGTTATTCCGAACGCACCGATGCTGTCATTGAACCAAAATTGTCGATGCAGTGGTTTTTGAAAATGGATACGATCTCCAAACCGGCTTTGGAAAATGTAATGAATGACAACATTCAACTTATCCCGGAGAAATTCAAAAACACCTATCGGCACTGGATGGAAAACGTTCACGACTGGTGCATATCCCGCCAATTATGGTGGGGACAAAGGATTCCGGCCTGGTATGATGAGAAAGGAAAGTATGTAGTGGCAAAGACAAAAGAAGAAGCATTGGAAAAATTCGAAATTCGAAATTCGAAATTCGAAATTAAACAAGATGAGGACGTTTTGGACACCTGGTTTTCTTCCTGGCTCTGGCCTATTTCTGTTTTCGATGGATTCAAGGATCCGAACAATAAAGACATCAATTATTATTACCCGACCAACGATTTAATAACTGCACCTGAAATTTTATTTTTCTGGGTTGCGCGTATGATCATCGCCGGTTATGAATACCGCGGCGAAAAGCCGTTCAACAATGTTTACCTGACGGGCATTGTGCGCGATAAACTCGGGCGTAAAATGTCTAAATCATTGGGCAACTCGCCGGATCCGCTGGATTTGATGGCAAAATATGGAGCTGATGGTGTTCGGACGGGCATGCTGTTCTGTTCGCCTGCGGGTAATGATTTACCGTTTGATGAAAAGCTTTGTGAACAAGGAAGAAATTTCACGAACAAAATCTGGAACGCGTTACGTTTGGTAAAAGGTTGGGAAATATCCGATGCTGACCCTAAATCCCTAAAGGGACTTGCTTCATCTGACTCCCCTTTAGGGGCGGGGGAAAACAGAAATCAACCTGTTTTTTATTGGTTTGATAATAAATTAGAACAACTCAAAGAAAATTTAGAGAAGTCATACAGCAGTTATAGAATTTCGGAAGCGCTGATTGATTTATATAAATTCATTTGGGATGATTTCTGTTCCTGGTATCTCGAGTTGATCAAGCCTCCGTTTGGAGAAAAGATCGATGCAAATACGTACAACAAAACACTGGCTTACTTTGAAGAGTTGATGATCCTGATGCATCCTTTTATGCCGTTTATCACGGAAGAAATTTATCATCAATTAAAAGAAAGAGCAGACGGCGACGATATCTGTATTGCCAAATATCCAACTTTAAAGTCATACGATACCAAAACGATTGCTGCGGGAGAAAAAATGAAAGACATTATTTCTGCCATCCGAGATGTACGCAATAAAAACGGTTTATCACCTAAAATCACTCTAAACGTTTCTGTACAAACTACAGATGCACGCATTTATAACACTTATGCTTTTCAAATTCAAAAAGCTGCAAATGTTTCCCCTGTAAATATTATTGACGAGGCTGATGAAAAAACGGTTCCTGTTTTGGTGGGCACTGATAAACTCTATATCGAAACCGGCATAAAAACCGACGCAGAAACCGAAAAGAAAAAACTGTCGGAAGAGATAGAATACCTAAAAGGTTTTATTGCTTCGGTAGAGAAAAAATTGTCGAATGAAAAATTCGTACAAAACGCCAAAGCGGAGATCCTTGAAAATGAACGCAAAAAATTAGCCGACGGTCAGAGCAAGCTGCAATCGCTGGAAAATGCGCTGACAAAGTTGTAACTTTATATTGATGAAGCGTTTCATCGTATATTTTTTGGTAGCGTGCTCGGTATATTCCTGCCACTCACAATCGAATTCCGATTGCGAAAGCAACGCACAAACTTCTCCTTTCGTTTTAAAAGCTGACAGTTTTGAGCAACTACTCAACAACAATTTACAAGCTGTTCTATTGGATGTACGCACACCGGATGAGTTTGCAGATGGCTATATCCGCGATGCCGTGAATATGGATTACTACGACGATTTCAAAAACAAGATCAACACGCTCGATAAAAACACAACTTATTTTGTGTATTGCAAAGCCGGATCGCGCAGCGCTTCTGCCGCCGATATTATGCGCAAAGCCGGATTTAAAGAAGTGTATGAATTGAAAGGTGGAATTTTAGGCTGGGAAAATTCGGGACGAAAACTGACGAATGAAAAAACGCCTGTCAATCCCGGATTAACTATCGAAGCTTATCAGCAACTTTTGCAAAGTGCGCCTCTTGTCTTGATTGATTTCAATGCAAAATGGTGCGAACCTTGTCAAAAAATGTCACCGTATTTAGATGAACTGGCCGCCGCTTACAAAGGGAAGGCCATTATCCGCAAGATCGATATCGACCAGAATAAAGCGCTGACCAAAGCCCTGAGACTGGAAGCTATTCCTCTTTTGATCCTCTATAAAAACGGGAAAGAAGTCTGGCGTAATAACAGCTATACAGAAAAAGCTGAGGTACAGAAACAATTGAATACCAATCTATAAGGCAACCTCGTAGGTTGAAATAAAATTCGTATATTTGCACCGCTAAAGTCGAAAAATGAATATTTGCATAATAACCGGTTCAGGTGGGTTAATTGGCAGTGAGTCCGTAGAATTTTTTGCGGGTAAGTTTGACCTCATCGTCGGCATCGATAATGACATGCGTTCCTATTTTTTCGGGAATGACGCGTCGACTTCCTGGAACGTAAATCGCCTCGAAGAAAAATACCCGAATTACAAACAATACAATATCGATATCCGCGATAATGCATCGCTGGAAAAAGTTTTCAAGGAATACGGCGAAGATATCAAACTGATCGTTCATACGGCGGCGCAACCTTCGCACGATTGGGCGGCGAAAGAACCGTTTACTGATTTTACGGTGAACGCCAACGGAACGGTGAATATGCTGGAATATACTCGCCTGCATTGCCCGAAAGCGGTTTTTATTTTTACATCGACCAATAAAGTGTACGGCGACAATCCGAATTTCCTTCCGTTGATTGAAAAAGAAACGCGCTGGGAGATCGATGAATCGCATCCGTATTTCAAAAACGGTATCGACGAACACATGAGCCTCGATCATACCAAGCATTCAGTTTTCGGTGCATCCAAAGTGGCAGCCGATATCATGTGCCAGGAATACGGTCGATATTTCAATATGAATGTGGGCATTTTCCGCGGCGGCTGTTTAACCGGCCCGAACCACAGCGGCGCCATGTTGCACGGCTTCCTCTCCTATTTGATGAAATGCGCGATCACCGGAACGCAGTACAATATTTTCGGCTACAAAGGAAAACAAGTGCGCGATAATATTCACAGTTATGATCTAGTGAATATGTTCTGGCATTTTTATCAAAACCCGAAACAAGGTGAAGCGTATAATGCCGGCGGCGCCCGCTTCTCTAATTGCTCTATGATGGAAGGCATCGCGTTGTGCGAAGAAATTTCCGGCAACAAAATGAATTACCAGTACGTAGACCAGAACCGCATCGGCGATCATATCTGGTATATTTCTGACGTGAATAAGTTCAAAGCGCATTACCCGAACTGGGATTTCAAATACGATTTAAAGACAACACTGGTGCAAATACACGACAGCATGTTGCAACGCGTGTAACAACTGGAAATAATCACTGCTAGTTCATCAAACTGTTCTCTTATTGTTTTTCAGGGCTTTCTGAAACCATTCTATATCCGGTGTGTCGGCAGCGAATTCAAACCCTTTATATTTAGCGGGTTTATAACAAACATCCTGCAACGTAGACAATGCCTTCAACACATTGGTGAAGTATGTTTTATGGTAACCGATATTGGTTTTTCGTTTGATGTAGATTTTAAACGCCCGCAGATGCGAATCAAAAGAATTCATATCGTCCGTTTCAAAAAATATTTTAATCGCGAGATATTTAGCATTGAGATTCCAGATCGTATCTTTAAATTCATTGGTCAGCAATATTTTCAACGCTTTTTTGTGTTCTTCTTTCGAATACAATATTTTCGCGGTATTAAAATCGATGGTGTTTTGACGATATTCCGGAGCAATCAGTTTTGAATAGTCGCGCACAAAACTTTCTGTTTTTTCAAATTCTTTCAGCTTTAATCCCAGCGTTACTACATTGGTAAAACTAAAACGGCTGATCTCTTTATGCTCCAGCAAATAGCCTTCTCCAATAGCAAACAGGTATAATTCAAAAGCCATTTGCGTGTATTGCAAAATGTTCTGGTTAGATCTTTTAATACAAAAATTGATGGCGAGCAGGTACAGATCCCGCAAGTCCTGCAGCGTAAAACTGTCATTGTTGGTTTTTATATCGCTGATAAATGTTTGAAGCGCCTGCTCATCATCTTCCGTTATTACGCGGTAAACATTATAGTAGATCCGCACGGGTATCACATCTAAAAAACCCGGTCGTTGAACAACCTGCAACACGGCGTCGAGGAGATAGTTCTCAATCTTGTGTTCGGAAATTTTTTGCAAGGACTGTATGATGCAGGCATACTTCAGGGTTTCGAGCACCGTAAAATATGTGGCGCTATCGATGACTTCTTGCAATTTAAAATCCTGGCTGCGGTTATTGCGCGAGTTGACATGGTAGTATTCTGCATACAAGCGGTAACGGTTGTTATAATACGTACCGTTGCGAAGGGAGATCTCTTCATTGGAAGCAATTCCCTCTTCCACACATTGATTGGCAAATTTGTATAACTCCTTTTCCGAGTAATATTGCGCCAGTAACTGATCTTTTACCGAACGCTGAACCTGGAGTGTTTGATACGATACAAAATTTTCGATGATCTCTGTCGTCATCCATATTAAATGCCTGATCCTTAAGTCTTTATATTTGTCTTTTGGATATAGATAAGCATGGGCTTTTTCTTTTTTGACCGTATTTTCATTGATAACGGTACGGGTATCCAAAAATTCAAAAAAACGGATAATATCCTCATTTTTATTGACAAAGCCAGAAGTTATCCATTTGCGTAATTTTCGCTTTTCTTCAGCAGAAAGCCTTAAAAATAACTGGATTAGCTTTGTTTCGTACATTGGATTATTTCTAAAATTAGCTGTTTATTATGACAAATTAAAAAAATATTGGGTGAAATCTTCCCTATAAATTTCTAAACTTGGATTATGAAAAGGAAATTGAGAACTAAAAAAACTATGAAAAGCTATTTTTTGAACGCCGGAATTTGCTGTATGGCCTTGTTTCTTTATTTCGGCTGCACCAATTCGGTGAACCCGCCGAGACACATCAAACAGGCGAACCTTGTTCATGAAGATAATGTGAATGGACGCATTGCTTCGGGAAATGTAGAAGAATCCACCAATTTTTATTACAACCCGGATGAAAGCCTGGGCCGCGTTTCTGTTTACAACGACACCACCGTTTCCGCTATCCTGCTGAAAGATATCACCGTGGAATATTTGGCGGATAGAGTAGTGCTAAACACTTTTGACAATATAGATGGTTACCGCACCATTTATTTGTTTTACAATTCCCAAAAACAGATCACTTCACTGGTGGATACATTGGGTAATGGCTTGTACTTCACGTATGTCAATGATAAAATTGAAAGCCTGGTAGATTCGTCGGGCGCCGGAATTGTTCATTATATCAATTTCGTATATGATGTCAATAACAATCTCCTGCAATACGAAGCCGCCTTTAATAACGACCCACCGATAGGCCGTGCTGTTTTAGAATACAGCAACGATCCGATAACGGAAGAACTCGATACGCGTTTCTTTAATAAGAATATCAAGTTCATTTACATCGGCGGACTGAACTTAGTAACCAAGCTCGGATTAAATTTCGGGCTGAGCAACAGCAATACATTGATCAGTCGAACAGAAAGATTATTAGCAACCGGAGATACCGTAGATTATTACCGGTTTGGCTATATCTATAACCATAACCATGAGATCGTAAAACGCAACATGAGATGGGGCACCGATACGTTGTTTTATCAATTTAAGTATTAGGCCCATCAACTAAAAAATAGTCAAACAGGAAGAAAAAAATTGAACGGCAAACAGCCGTAACGGAAATTCTTTAACTAAACCGATGCAACGGAAATATCCCATAGAAGAAATTATAGCGTATGCTGTCATCATCGTAGTCTGCGCGGGTATTTGCAGTTGCGCACCTATGGGAGGAGAAAATCCGGCTACGGCATATAATTATTTCGATTGGATGCAAGATTCGTCGGCCGGTACAACAATGCCATCTATCGCTATAAAAAAAATAAACTTACCAGAAAAAATTGTACGCTATGAAATACCAGAAAAAAATTGAAGAGATAATTGCATTTGTGTTATTTCTTTTCCTGAGCATTAACCATGCCCAGGCACAATATGTCGAATCGGAATATTGTTTAGGCGGACCTTCTAACGATGTTGTTTATGATGTACAACCAACTCCTGATAGCGGATTGTTGGCATTAATTCAAAACGGTACAAACTCACCTATTTCGTTTGGAAATTTTATCGGTTTAATCAAATTCAACAGCAATTTACAAATTGAATGGCAGAAAACTTTGCTTGATTCTGTTGCAGCATTACCCTGGCTAGACCAACACGATGGAAACTATTATGTCTCCTATCTCAGTATTTCTCCTGTGTATAGCGATACCGCGATTTATGCAACTCACATTTTTAAAATAAATTCAGCGGGACAAATTATCTGGAGCAAATCCTATACTAGTGGCCATGATTATGTAGGAAATATTTACAACTATGTGCAGAATCAAAGATTATATTTTTTAAATAATAATACGCTTTTGTTCTCCTCTAATATGGATTCGTCGGTTACCTTTTATAATTTGAATGATTCGGATGGTGCAGAAAAATGGAACCTGACTTATGACTACAGCGATGACATAGCCAATGTTTATTCTGATGGCGGTACTTACATAAAGACTAAAATTTTAGAAACAAAAGAAAATAATTTATTATTGACCTCTCATCCGGCCACATCCTGTTGGTTTGCATGCGGCGAACCACCGGTGGCAGATTATACATTAGTGGATTATAACGGAAATGTCATTCAACATATTTCATCAGATTTTAACTACGGAAAACTGGCAGATGCCTGGTATGAAGATGATCAGTTTATTTATGCCGTCAATCAAAATTATAATGTATACAGCATTAATAAAAATACGCTGGACATTAATTCGATAGACACTATCCCGGGTACGCAATGTACTGTGTACAATGAGGCCGGAAATATAAAAAAACAAAATTATCCTTATTATGTATCCACGAATTTGGAATATTACAATAATACTCCAACCCAAATAACTTACCTGCAAAAATACGACCTGGACAAACAGGAAATGATTTATAAAATTCCCTTATTCGATTCTTCATCCGTCGCTAATATCTTACGTTTTTATTCTTTGAATGACAAACATGATCTTGTACTGTATAATATAGATACTGCGTATCATATCATGTATTTAGACAGCACGGGCAATATTATCTACGATAAGCGCTATTACCCTCAACATAATCCCGATGGAATCACCCACATGGAATGGCTAAGCTATAATTTCCTGTTGAATAGTCCTTCTTATTCTTATATCCATCACGGGAAATTATTTTATTATGCCCCGACTACTTTTTATGATGGATTAAGTAATCCCCAGTCCAACCAGAATATTTTTATTTACGATATAGCCAATGGCCAAATGGAATTTCAATACGTCAATGAATTGAAGGATACATTGATTTATAAATATATACAAATGTACCCGGGAACTAATGATCATTTATTCATGATCGGTGATCTCAATGGCATACACAAATGTAATTTGGGCGGATTAGATATCCAGGTTAGTGACCTGCTTTTATACGCCAATAACGTCAATGGCCGCGCTTTCATCGATTACAACAATAATCATATAAAAGACAGCAGTGACGTCTATTTTTCGCAAGGATATTTGGAAAGCACCAAAGACTCCAAAAACATTTCGACCTATCTCTCTGCAAATTCTTATGTAAGGAATTATGTGGACACAGGAGCCTGGACAAACGAGGTAAAAACCATTTCTCCTTATTTTACAGCAACTCCAGTATCAGTTGTTACTCAACATAATGATTACGGAAATTCAGACAGCCTGTTATTTTCACTATATCCCAATTCCATTGTCCAAGATCTGAAACTAACACTCGTCAATCCTTTTATAACACGATTAGGGCAACCGGCTTCTTACGAGATCACGTATGCGAATGCAGGAACACATCCGGCTTCGGGTTCGGTTAAAGTAATTTTGGATCCGCGACTAAGTTTTACCGGTTCTATACCTAATATAAGTTCACAGAACGGCGATACCCTTATATGGGATTTTAATAACCTGGCAGCCAATGCCAATAAAAAAATTACGATTCAGTTTAATACATCGATTCCTCCTACACTCAACACAGGAGACACTTTGCATTCATTGGCTATTGTTACGCCGGTGATCGGCGACACTATTCCTGAAGATAATTTTGCAAGCCTGGACGAAATTATCCGAACATCGTATGATCCGAATGATAAAACGACGACTTCAGGCAAAGACATCACGCATCAGCAAATCGATAATGACGAATACATTACTTACGTGGTTCGTTTTCAGAATACGGGCAACGATACAGCTTTTCGTGTAGTGATTGAAGATACGCTGGATGCCAAACTCGATTGGAGTTCTTTACAACCCGTAGGTGCCAGTCATCCATTCACGATGCAGGTCGTAAATGATCATATCCTGGAATTTACTTTTGATAAAATAAAATTATTGCCATCTTCCTTTGATGAAACCAAAAGTCATGGATACGTCGCGTATAAAATCAAAGTAAAAAAAGATGCTGCTGCCGGTTATACCATAAAAAACACGGCGCATATTTATTTCGATCTGAATCCGCCGGTTGCCACACAAACCGTGCAAACGCGTATCCTCACATTAACGGCCACCAGTCAGCATGCTGTTTTATCCGGCACTCTGCAAATTTACCCCAATCCCAACAACGGACAATTTACAGTGCGTTTGAAAGATAATTCCATTATCCAAAATTTACAATTAATAGACATTACCGGTAAAACGGTTTATGAAGAAAAAACGAATAGTCGCGAAGCGATGCTACAGGTTATTAATCTACCCAAAGGCATGTACGCCATCCGGATAAATGCCGGTGAAAAAATCATAACTGAAAAAATAATCATTGAATAAAAATGAAAAAATACCTTCTTTTCATTTTCACGCTTTCGGCCGCTTTAACCGGCGGCCTGAAAGCACAATCTGTGGAAGAAGAACAGTGTATTGGCGGAAATGGCGATGAAAGAGTAATGGACGTCAAGTCTACACCTGACAGTGGTTTTTTAATAGTTATCGAAACCAGCTCAAACAACGGTGATTTCTCCGATAATCACGGAGGGATTGACATTGGACTGATAAAACTGGACAAGTATCACCAGGTACAATGGAAAAAATGTTTTGGAAGCTATACAGATGACCATTATCATTCTGCTACTATAACAGGAAACATTCTACTCACTTATTCTTATTATGACACATCGGAAACAGCAACTATTTTCGGCATTTATCCTATTATCATCAACAAAAGTGTATACCTAAACGAAAATGGTGAAGTAATCTGGGAAATTATAACCCATTCTTTTGATGCTACTCTTAAAGGAATTTACACAAATTGTATTGCAACCAGCGACGGAGGTGGGTTTTACGCAACGATGAAAGATTCGCTTTTTGTGTGTAAGCTGATAAAAATTGATCCCTTAGGCAATATAGAATGGGAAGATTCTTTAAATGCCTACGAATTTCTCAGCCATTTTGTTTTAGAGAGTACGTTGAAGGTGTTCTTTTATTTCAAAGAATTGCAGGATTCTTCAATAGCAGTATATGCGAATTTTCGCAGTGAAAATTACGACGGCTTTGGAAATTCGCCGGATTCCTGGTCCTATTGGATACAGACTATTTACAGTAAAACAGGTGTAATCATTTCGCGGGACACTTTTAATATGTCCACACTATATAAATCAGTTCACGCAGAACCCTTACTGCAAGAAGATTCGATACTTTATTCGCTAACATTTAAAAACTATTCAAATTATGATATTTCATCCTGTTATGCTTTCGGCATTTCTGCTTATAATATAACACAGCACAGGATTAGCTCTGAATTTGAATTTGGTTGTCTATTAGAACCTGCCGATTACCTGAGTGAACGAGTGCGGGAAATATCCCTGAAGAAAAAAAGCATTTATCTCAGCCATACCGCCTATACGGACATGGGGCGGTTATTTCTGAGCCGATATTCCTTCTCAGGGAACCCGGAATGGAAAATACAATTAGACAGTGCGGACAATTACAATTTTCTATATATCAACAACATCATTTTCACCGATAATGAAAATTCATTGATTGTTTTCTATAATAAAGATTCTGTTGATTATATCAGCAAAATAAGCACCGATGGAATTGTGCTGTATACAAAACGATTTATCAAACCGCCTTCGGGTTTTCAATATTATAAATGGGGAATTACGACAGAAGATCAGCTGTATAATTTTATACCTTACTGGACGAATTACTTTTATAATATCGAAAACCTGGTCAATAATTTATTTTATATACAAGACGATAAACTCTATACTTATTTTATTTATCAAAATTCCAACAATAACACTCAATTTTTCCAGGCAATTCAAATCACTAATTTACAAAACGGCAACACTTCCCTGGTTTATGAAAATTATTCGTACTTAAAAAACTATACCTTATTTAAACTTCTCCGTCCCTTACCCGATAACAGATTATTGGTGTTGTATGATTTAAATGGCGTGCACAAATGTCAACTAGGTGGCTTTGATGTTGTATTATCTAAAGTCGATATTATGACTCGAGTAAACTCTCATCCGGAAATTCCCAATAATCTGATTATTTATCCTAATCCCGGAAACGGACAATTTAATTTTCATACCGGGATGACATACGGCCATTCATACATACAATTATACGATGTGTCAGGCAAAAAAGTATGGGAACAAATAATACGCAATTCTGATACCGTCCTGGATGCCGGCAACCTGGAAGCAGGCACTTATATAGTCAGGCTAATGGATGGAGAGCAAAATTTATACGGCAAACTCATTATACAGCATTAAAACTGTTCTTTATTTATTATGACAAAATCGGGCTATCTTTCCTACAGTCAATAAGTATAAATTTCTGAAAATCAGTTGTTTGTTTGTTTGTTATGATAATTTTATCGATTTGACTACCTTTTGGTTTATCAAACGCAAGGTCATATTTGTACCAATATTATAAAGGAATAATTATAATATTTGAGGAGATAAATAAATTATCTTTTCAGTGCTATGAAATTTTGGAAAAGTGCTTTACCTCTCTGCCTCGCTTCGTTTCTGCTTTTTACGAAATGCGTTGACTCCATGAGCCCTGCCCGCCGAATCCGGCAATCCAACCAGGTTTTTGAAGACAATGTCAATGGACGGATTATGAAAAACATCATCGAGTCAACAAATTTCTATTACAATGGAGATGGATCGTTGGGACGAGTAACAGTTTATGACGATACAACTGTTTCCGCAACTTTGCTGAAGGATTATTCCATCATTTACCAGGACGACAGCAGCCGAATTGTGGTTTTTACATACGACCGGAATTTCGGGAACAAAACATTGTATTTCTATTACAATGCTAAAAAAGAACTCACCGAGTTGCGCGATACACTGGGTTATGGTTTATTGTTTACGTATAGCGATGATAAGATCACCAGCATTACGGATTCATCCGATGCAGGTATTAATCACTATTTGAATTTTACCTACGACGCCAATAACAATCTTACACAATATGAATTGGCGCCGTCTATTAATCCACCGACTTACCGCGCTGTACTGGAATACAATACCGATCCGATAACCGATGAACTCGATACGCGTTTCTTTAATAAATCGATCAACTATATCTACATCGGCGGGTTGAACCTGATCAATAAACTGGGACTGAATACCGGAATGAGCAGCACGAACACCCTCATCCGGCGTTCTGAAATTAAATTGGCGACCGGCGATACTACGGATGTTTACCGTTTTGGCTATATCTATTCCACCGATGAGATCATAAAACGAAATTTTCAATACAAAGACGACACCTTGTTTTATCAATTCAAATACTACTAGGAACAGGCATTAATTAAAACAAAGACGGAAAAAATGAGTAAATGGCGAAGGCCATACTGGAAATTATTTGCAAAAAAACAAATCATGAAAAAGAGCAATCACATAATAGAAGAGATCGTTGCACTGTAGCAGCTAACCCATAAACTAAAACTATGAAAAATCTATTACTTGTCACCATTTGTTTGTTCATGGGATGGCACTATTCCAACGCCCAATTTGTGGAGTGGAGCAATGAATACACGCGTTATGAAGTAGTTGATAATTCAGCGTACGACCCAAACCGGACATTTTCCATTCAACTAGCCGATCACTCTGTCTTACTGATCGAAAACAAAGATGTCACAATGCAGGAATCGTTTATGCCTTTTGGTATCCGCTATGATTCCCTTAACCTGGTTCATGTAAATGAAGACGGCACCATTTCATGGAGGAAAGTTTTACCATTTACAGGGCGCGGAAAAATATATAACGCCAAACCCACTGCCGATGGAGGTTTTGTCTGTTGCGGCGTACAAAGCACTTATCTCTCCATTTTTAAATTTGATAAAAACGGCAACCTTGTTTTTCTCAAGCAGTGGCCTAAGCCTGTGCAAAAAATCTATCCTGCCAATATTGCTGTAGATGCAAACAACAACTATTACATGCTAAGTGCTGAATTTTATTTCAAAAGATATATTTATGCCCCTTATTATTGGGGAGTTAATTATTTTGATGTTTACTACCGCTTAACTAAAACAGATGCTGCCGGAAACATCTTATGGACACGTAATGCAGGACATGATATCTGTCCTAACAGTAGTAATAGCATTTGGTACGGAAGTCCGGTGGATACTTCCGATATTAAATACACCTACGAGTTTGATCTGTTAGATCTCACCCCAACGAATCGCATCAATGTGGTCAGTTTACGCGCAGTAAGTTTTGATACGGTTTATGGCGGTATAACAAAAGAACTTTATCTCAATCAATTTGATACCGCCGGCAACCTACTTCATGATAAAGCCATGCTCGATTCTTTTAATATGCCCAGTCTTTTGTCGTACAATAACTATCATGAAGTGGTTACCAATATTTATAATTTTTATGGTGCCATCTGTAAAATTGCGGATGGATATTTTTATAAGTATTCCAGCAATTCTTCTGACACAACTTACCATGAACTTTATTCTAATTACTATCAGACTTTTGATGATGACGGGCAAAAAAAGGATTCGGTCGTCACTCAAACCAATCTTTACTATACAGACACCGTTCATGATGAGTTAAACATGAAAATCCCGGTATATAAGGATCCAGGTGGAAATTTTATTTCCGGAAATTTTGTCTATGAAGGCAGCGGACAACTTCCGGGCAGCCTGGTATTAAACAAGTATGATCCTTCTTTTAATCTCACTGCACAAACCCCGACAACAATAGGCACTTTATACTCAGATGGAGTATTGATCGACAATCTATTTCCTGCATCGGATGGCGGTATACTCGTCGTTCATAAAAAAATAACCGGAGATTTTGACCTTAATGAACCGTTAGCTTATCGTTTCAGCATCACAAAATTCGGAGAGCATGCGAATTCGATCTTTTATTCTTCTTATATCGACCGGAACAATAATGGAATAAAAGATAATGCCGATACGGTATTCACCGAAGGACTGGTGCAAACACAACATGGACAGCAGACTACAGAACATTTATTGACTGGAGGAAAAAGTATCGTTTATACGGACACCGGAACTTATACATCCCGGTTGATCTCTTATTATCAGCATTTGAAATATTATACGATCATCCCACAGGAAAAAACCAGTACGTTTACCACTTATGGAAACCGCGATACTGTAGTTTTCCGTTTAACTCCAAAACCCCATATACAGGACTTGCAGATCACGGTGATCCCGGTCAATTCGGCACGGCCCGGTTTTGACGCTTACTATTCTATATGCGTTGCCAATCACGGTACAGATACGATCCGCGAAATTCCTATCCGTTTTTTAAAAGACCACCGTCAATCTTATGTTTCCACTGGTCTGGATAGCATGGTTATATTAAACGATACGCTGACATGGATGCTGGATTCATTGATACCTTTTCAAAATTTTACATTCCGCGTAGTTTGCACTGATACTTTTCCTCCCATACTGGATGTCGGGGATACACTTTCCTTACAAGCGTGGGTGTTACCCATAGAACCGGATTCAACAAAAGAAGATAATGCATTTCTTTTACTCCAGGATGTACGCAATTCATCTGATCCGAATGATAAATCAGAATCGCATGGAGCCGGCATTACGCAAACACAATTAAACAACGGAGAATATTTGTATTACACCATACGGTTCCAGAACACCGGCAACGATTGGGCTTATAATATCATTGTCAAAGACACTTTACAGGAAAACCTGGACTGGAGCACGTTTGAAATGGTGAATGCCAGTGGAATTTATAAACTGGAAGTAAAAGACAAACGCTTTATCACGTGGACCTTTTACAGTATTTATTTAGCGGATTCCACACACGATGAACCCAATAGTCATGGGTATGTTTCCTTCCGGATAAAACCAAAAGCAGGCTTGTCTACACATGACGTGATACAGAATCGCGCCGCTATTACATTCGATTTTAATCAACCCGTCATCACCAATACAGCGACTACACAAATTTTAGAAGAACGTATAACAGTGATTAAAAATAATCCGGTTAAAACGATCAAACTCTTTCCGAATCCAAGCGACAATAACATCAACCTGGAAATAAACATACAGGAAAACGGAAAGTATGATCTCTATATAACCGATCTGAAAGGAAGCATCGCTTTGCAAAAAACATTAAATCTTTTCAGCGGCAATAACACAGAAAAAATTTCCGTTGCAGATCTGCCGGCAGGTTTGTACCTCATTTCCATTAATACAAAAAATCTGGTTTGCTATTCCGGTAAATTATTGAAAAACTAAAACTATGAAAAACTTTTTACTGATCTTCATTTCTTTGTTCATTGGATTTCATAATTGCAACGCTCAATTCTTTGAATGGACCAAAGAATACAGATACTGGTGCCCCTCCCTCGATACAACCGGCGCACGATTTTTTAACGGGACGGAAAAAGAGTTTTTTAGTATACAGGGAGCAGACAAAGACATTTTATTACTTATTCATCATAAAACATGGGATTACCGGAACATATCGTACGCTACATATTCGATTCCTGATTACAGTCCGCCGGGATATAAATACGATTCACTGTTATTGATCAAAGTGGCACAGGATGGCAGCATTGCCTGGCAAAAAGATTTTCCGTTTAACGGGCATGGGATGATAACGGCAGTTACGGCAATGCCCGACAGCGGCTATCTTTTATGCGGATATCAAAGTGGCAACCTGATGTTGATCCGGCTGGATAAAAACGGGAATCCCATATTTATAAAAGAATGGCCGCGACCGGTGCAGAAAATAAAACCGGTAGCCGTTACAACTATCGACGGTTATTACTATATGCTTACTGCAGAAATATATTTTGCATCAGCAGAACATGATAATCCGGGACACTGTTATTTTGACCGGTACTATAATTTAAGTAAGATCGATGCGAGCGGCAATCTACAATGGACTCGCAACACCGGGCATGATCATTTTTTTTATAGTTATCCCATGGACATTGACACATCTATAACGCCGGGCATACAATCGTCGGCTTTGCTGCAAAAAACTCCCGGGCAATCAATGATAGATGTCGTAACACTGGAAAGCGACAGCCTGAATCTGCATACCGCTATTCAATTGCGGCGTTATGATAATTCGGGGAACCTGTTAAAGAATAAGACCCTGTTGGATTCCGTTTTCTCCAATCCTTTGCTCGACGATCATCCGCTTGACGAAATCAATGGATTATATAGCAGTCCGCTTACTTATTATATTCGACCTTTGCATGATGGCTATATCTTTTTATACAACAGCGCTATCTATACAGATTATTCCGATTCCCTTGGATATGTGGCAACGAGTTATTCGTATTACCAGAAATTCGATCTGAACGGAAACAATAAAGGAAAACTAAGTCGTTACAATATATATCCGCTGAATACGGCTCCTGATATTGATTTTGCAAAAATTCCATCCAGCACCATGATCGACGACAATGCCGGGAATTTGTATTCCATATCCAACAGTAATATATGGACCGGCGATCCCTATAATTTCGGAACGGGATATTTGACGCTAAATCAATACGATCCGTTTTTACAACTCACGCATCAAACAAAATCGGAAGAGCTTTCTTATTTCATGGGCGCCGATCAATATATATCAGAACTCTATAGTGCTGCCGACAGTGGCTTTTTAGCCGTATCATTTTACGAAACGCCGTTGAGTGCTTTTCCGGGCTATGGCATTCACGTTACAAAATTCGGATCACACAGAAACAGTATACACTATCAATGTTACATAGACCGCAACAACAATGGGTATGAAGATACAGCTGATATGGTTTTCGTTAATGGTTTAATACAATTAGAACATCAGCAAACTACCAAAGAAACTTATATGAATTTCGATGGCCAAGGTGTTTTTTATGCCGATACCGGGACTTATATATCAAGACTGATATCCTATCACGGCGCATTAAAACATTATGATATTTACCCGGCTGAACAAACGATGCATTTCTCTAATTTAGGAAACAACGATTCTATCACTTTTCGATTAGTTCCTAAACCCGGGTTTGTCGATTTAAAGATCAGCATTTCTCCGCTCTACCAGGCAATGCCGGCAAAAACAACGCAGTATAACGGGTTGATTGAAAACTATGGCAACGACACAGCGCGGAATGTACAGATAAAATTTCTGAAAGATCCCAAACAGGAACTGGCCTTGACCGATCTGTTCCCGATCACTTTTTCCGGCGATACGATGATCTATGATGTAGGCACACTATACCCCTATCAAACATTTCCTTTTTTCATAACAGAAGTGAATGATACACCATACACGCATTTAGGAGACACCCTGTATTTACAGGCATTTGCGTGGCCTGTTAGCGGCGATCTGAATGCGGAAGATAATTCGGCATTTATTTACCAGCCTGTAGAACCTCTTATCCAAACTAATGATAAAGTGGAATCCCATGGCAGCGGAATCACCACTTCTCAATTGAGCGCCGGTGAATATTTGTATTATACGATACGCTTCCAGAATAAAACAGGAAATTATTGTAATTATATCAGCGTTACCGATACTTTATCTGATTTGCTGGATTGGAACTCTTTTGAAATGCTGGGCTGCACCGACATGACATACAGACTGAGTATAAAAGACAAACACATCGTTACCTGGAACCTGGATAATATTTATCTCACGGATACCAATTCATATTATGAAGCTACGGGGCATGGTTTTATTTCTTTCCGCATCCGCCCTAAATCCGGTTTAATGGTTAATGATGTGATTGAAAACAGGGCAACAATTTATTTAAAAGATATCGGAACATTTGAGACCAATACCTGCATTACTAAAATTTTACAGGAACGAGTCACGACGGTAAAAAATAATCCTGTCTCTAAAATAAACTTATATCCTAACCCGGCAACAGACCGCCTGACATTGGAATTTAATATGAATCAATCACAACTCCTCTATTTGCGATTCTATGATATCAGCGGAAAATTATTGCAGCAACAAAAAACAAATTGTACTTCGGGTTCAAATGTTTTAGAGTTAAGTACGGGGGATTACAGCAATGGCATTTATTTTATCACACTTTCAACTGAAAGCGAAGTTTTATACTATGGAAAAATTTTAAAAGAATAACACCCTCTTCATTATATGCAACCAGCCTCTGCGGGGGCAAAAAGGCAGGGCAACCAACACCGATCAATTTCCTATCCAGGTTGTCCTGTTCCTTTTTTATAATCGGCCATGGAGGAAATAGCCTTCAATAAAAATACCATTCAAATCTTAAATTTATTATATAAAAAGTTTTTTATTTTGAAGTGTAATTCTTTATATTTGATTATAAATACAAAAAATCATGAACAGCAAAATTAAATCTTACTCGGCATTAGCTTTGGCTACGGCCGCTGTAGTTCCGTTGGCTTGTAAAAAAGATAGTACAACGAACGATCCAAACATCAATGAAAAGACCTGGAATAAGGTCATTACTGCAGTTTTAGTTTCGGGCTATGAATACGAAGGTATTGATTCTATTGATGTTAATAATGATGGCATTTTCGATTTTACTTTTAATATTGGAAATGGCACTGACCCGAGCGATGCTTATAGCTATTGCGCTGTGTATGGAAATAATTCAAACAATGAATTTCTTGGAGAAAGTGTCAGTGGCTATACCCTACTGAAGGCACTTTCTACAGGAACTGAAGTTAATAGCTCTCAGACAACCTGGGGAGAAATCGGGTATGCCGCCTATTTGTCAGATTCACCTTCTTTTAATCTGGGTAATATTAAAGCAGGATCAGGTGATAAATATGTTGGATTCCGCTTTAAGGTTGGCTCAGATACTTATTACGGATGGGCAAAACTTAACTATGCCGCCGATAAATTTTCCATTACGCTGAAAGAGACTGCATATAACAAAGTAGCAGGTTCTCCGATTACAGTAGGCGCCGAATAAAATACACAGAAGTATAATTAAATCCGGGTACAAAAGCCCGGATTTTTTGTATGCCATGAAGCATGATGAACAATATGATATTCCTGTTAAAGGCTCTCTGGGCCTTCTTGCAATAGGATATGTTGGTTTACAACTCTGGCGAAAAAAGCGGGCGGAGTATGAAAAAGAACATGGCAAGTATATCAATTTTTTTGTTGTAAAAAAACCCGACACAAATCAGTCTAATCCGGATGAGCACAGCAAAAAGACTGACTAAAAAAGTTTTGGTCATTGGCTGGGACTCTGCTGATTGGAAAATCATTAACCCACTCATGGATGCGGGAGAAATGCCCGCTCTCCAATCATTGGTAGAAAATGGAGTTTGTGCTAATATTGCCACTCTTGACCCTCCCTTATCTTCTATGCTTTGGACTTCTATAGCAACAGGAAAACGTCCGCATAAACATGGCATTCTCGGATTTTTAGAGCCCGATTCCAGTGGAACAAAATTACGACAAACACATATTACGTCCCGAAAAGTGAAAGCTATCTGGAATATCCTGAATCAAAATGGCATGCGTTCTAATATGGTAGGTTGGTGGCCATCACACCCGGCCGAGCCTATCAACGGAACCATCATTTCCAATTTTTATCAAAATGCAAATTTTGGACAATCCCGGTCGAATTGGCCATTACCAAATGGCTGCATACATCCCTCTACTGACCATGATCTATTTGCCGAAATGCGAGTTCATCCAACAGAACTTACTGAAGCACATATTTTACCATTTATTCCCGAAGCAGCAAAGATTGAACAGGATAAAGATCTTTCGATATTAAAACTCACCAAGCAATTGGCCGAATGCGCTTCCATACACAATGCAGCTACTTATATACTTGAAACTGACAAAGACTGGGACTTTATGGGTATTTACTATGAAGCCCCGGATATGGTATCTCATAGTTTTATGAAATTTCATCCTCCTAAAATGGATCACATCCCGCAAGCTAAATTTGATCTGTATAATTATGTTGTTCGTGGGATTTACCGTTTTCATGATATGATGTTAGACCGGACTCTGCAACTAATCGATGATGATACCACAGTTATTATACTTTCAGATCATGGATTCCATTCAGACCATCTGCGACCAAAAGTATTACCAAAAGAACCTGCGGCTATAGCATTAGAACATGCTCCATATGGCATTTTTGTGGCAAAGGGACCGCACATTAAAAAAGATGAGCGAATTTTTGGAGCCAGTGTATTGGATATTACTCCAACAATACTCACTTTATTCGGATTGCCCGTCGCATCCGATATGGATGGAAAGCCATTAATACAAATTTTTGAAGATCCCGTTAAGCCAGAAACGATCCCCAGTTGGGAATATATAGAGGGTGATAGCGGGCAGCATCCAAAAGAACTGAAGGCAGACATTTACGAAGTGTATGATGAAAAAGCATTGCAGCAATTAGCTGATCTTGGTTATATCGAACAACCCGGAGAAACTAACAATGACCAAAACTTTATCAATAACATTAAAGAAAACAAGTTTTATCTGGCACGGTCTTATTATAATGCCAAAGAATATCCTCAGGCAATTGAAATTCTGGAAGAGCTATTGAAAGATAAACCAGTCAAAGAACGCTATGCCCGTTATTTGCTGGAATGTCATCTGATGCTGAATAATACACAACGATGCAGGGAACTATTAGATGAGTTAAAAGAAAAAATGGATCAAAAGGAAACATTCGGGTTATTGATGATAGAAGGCAACATTTTATTATACGAAAATAAAAATGAAGAAGCTATTGCTTGTTTTGAAAAAGCCGATTCTATTTCTAAAGCAGCTTTATATTCACGTTTATCCCTGGGAAATGCTTATATGAAAGCTATGCGTTACGACGAAGCCATTAGTGTTTATAAAAGAGAGTTGGAGTATGACCCAAATAGCTCTGGTGCATATTTTGGCCTAGGACTTTGCGCTCAACAGAAAGGTGATCATGATATAGCTATTGATAATTTACTCGACTCTATCGGGCTTTTATATTTTAATGCATCAGCGCATTATCATTTAGGGGTAAGTTTTTTTGCAGTCGGGATGTATCATGAATCTGCGCAGGCATATGAAATAGCATTACGTCTCGCTCCAAAAATGGGCCTCGCCAGGCAAAAGCTGGAAATGGTTTGCAAAGATCATTTGAAAGATGAGGAAAGGTATATTAAAATAATTTCTGAAGATATATACAAGGATGCTCCTGAAATATATATTGTAAGTGGTTTGCCACGCTCCGGCACATCCATGATGATGCAACTGCTTGAAGCAGGCGGATTACCTGTTTTTACAGACAACCTGCGAAAGGCAGATGAAAATAATCCGCGTGGTTATTATGAACATGAAGCTGTTAAGATACTTCACAAAGACAACTCCTGGATAAAAAATAGTGTTGGAAAAACACTTAAAGTAGTATCCTATCTTTTGCAATATCTTCCCCTTAGGTATAAATATAAAATGGTTTTTATGGAGCGTGATCTGAATGAAGTTTTAATATCTCAGAATAAAATGTTGCAAAACCTGGGTAAACTTCCTGAGCATACTACACATTTTTCCCTGGAAAGTAATTTCAGGGAGAATGTACAAAAGACCAAAGAATGGATCAGCAATCAACTCAATATCGAAGTTGTTTATATTAATTACACGGATGCCATAAATAATCCCGAATCTGTACTTGAAAAACTAAATACTTTTTTTAATTATCAACTGGACATTCAAAATATGAGATCCGTTATAGATAAATCCATGTATCGAAGCCAGAAAATAAATAACTAGACTGAAGAAACTACAGATAATACATCAACAGAAATTTTATTTAAAATCCATGACGGATAAACGATCCGAACAAAATGACATTTCCTGTTCCTGGTTAGAACCGATCAACAATAAACGATCTTTAGTATATTTTTCTACCATCGCATGATACCAATCAATCGCTTTGGTATCAAAGTTAGAAGTCGGCTCATCCAGCAATAAAACCTGGGATTGCGTGAGAAACGATAATCCGAGCTTTAGACGTTGCCGCATACCGGAAGAAAAGTTTTTGATGTATTTATTCTGATGCGCGGAAAGTTGCACGATATCTAAAAATTCTTCCTTATTGCCACAATACATTTTTTTAAAAGAAGTATGGAAGTCGTACTGCTCACTCAGCGTAAATTCTTCGATCAATGAAATATAAGGCGCTGCAAAAGCAATTTCCGAGGAGATCAGATCATCCGTAGGATTGCGAACTGTCGGGACTTTATAAAAAACTTTACCGGAAGTCGGCGTTAGTCCGCCGGAAATAATTTTCAATAAGGTAGATTTCCCGCTGCCGTTCGGACCTATGATGGCATAACGCTTGTCGGTTTCAAATTGAAAATTGACATTTTTAAAGATCCATTCAAAACCGTAACGCTTGCTGATATTTTCTAACTGTATAACCATGGACTACGATTAATCCATGCCTTTTATGATGCCTCTTTCCGAAGTGCGCACAAACGCAACGATCTCATCGCGCAGCGCGTGAACAGGTATCTCCTCTTCCACTTTCTGCAACGCTTGTGTTGTGTTCAAACCGTTGTTGCCAAAAATAAAACGGTATACGTCCTGTATCAAATGGATGTCATCGACTAAAAAGTTTTTACGGCGCAAACCCACTGAATTGATGCCGGCAAACTGCGCCGGGTTGCGCATCACTACACAATATGGCGGCACATCTTTACCGATCATACTGCCGCCGGAAATAAAAGAATGCTTGCCAATACGCGTGAACTGATGTGCACCGCTCATACCGCCAAAATACGCGTGATCTTCCACTTGTACATGTCCGGCTAAGTTGGTGGCGTTGGCCAAAATGCAATGCTCGCCGATCACACAATCATGCGCTACGTGCACATAGGCCATCAGCATGGAATCATTTCCTACAACGGTTTTCCCGGTCACTTGTGTTCCGCGGTTGATCGTTGTGCATTCGCGTATCATCACGCGGTCGCCGATCTCCACAGTTGTATATTCACCGGCAAATTTCAGATCCTGCGGAATGCCGCCGATGACAGCTCCGGGAAAAATGCGGCAATCTTTCCCAATACGCGATCCGGGAAAAATTGTAACGTTCGGACCGATCCAGCAGTTATCACCGATCACCACATCTTCATAAATGGTACTGAAATGTTGAACAGAAACGTTGTTGCCTAATTTGGCGTTGGGATGTATAAAGTTTGTCAAGCTTTGAAAATTTTAGCGGTCAGGTCGGCTTCCGCACAAACCGTATCGCTAACATAGATAATTCCGCGCATAGAAACAACGCCCATCTTCACGGGATGTGTTAATTCCATCTTAATTACCATCGTATCGCCGGGGAAAACAGGATGGCGGAATTTGGCGTTTTCGATTTTATGAAAGTAGGCGAGATACGATTGCGGATCATCTTCGACATTCGATAACGCGAGTATGCCACCGGTCTGCGCCATGGCTTCTATCTGCAAAACGCCCGGCATGACTGCCTTCTTCGGGAAGTGCCCTTTGAAATACGGTTCATCGGCATTTACATATTTAGAAGCGATGACGTGCTTCTCCCCGAGTTCTAAAACTTTATCGATAAAAATAAACGGCTCGCGATGCGGTAATAATTTTTTGATGCCTTCCAGTTCCATGATCGGTTCTTTGGGATGGCCGTTTTCATTTTTTTCAGGGAATAAATAATTCTCTTTGATGTAACGCGCAAACGCCACGTTGGAAGAATGGCCCGGTTTGGATGCAAATATTTTCGCTTTGATCGGTTTGCCTACTAAGGCTAAATCACCCACGATATCGATGATCTTATGACGCGCCGGTTCGTTCGGATAATGCAAGGTTACATTATTGACGATGCCTTTTTCCGGAATTTCTGCTTCAGGAATACAAAAAATATCGGAGAGCAATTGCAGTTTTTCTTTCGGCACTTCTTTTTCCGAAATAACGATCGCATTGTTGAGGTCGCCGCCTTTTACCAAACCTGCATTGTACATCGCTTCCACTTCATGCAGGAAACAAAACGTGCGGGCATCGGCGATCTCATCGGAGAATTGCGTGATGTCTTTGAGTTGTGCATGTTGTTTGCCGATCACTTCCGATTCAAAATCCACCAACGCAGAAAGCGAATAGGTATCATAAGGAACTGCAAAATATTCGGCATCTTTTTCTTTATCGTAGAAGTAAACAGTTTCTTTGATCTCCACAAACTGGCGTTTAGCATCCTGTTCTGCAATGCCGGCATTTTTTATCAGGTCGATAAACTGTCGCGAGCTGCCTTCGAGAATGGGCAATTCCTGCGCATCGATTTGCACCAACACATTATCGACACCCAGACCGGTAAGCGCCGCCAGCAAATGTTCTACCGTAGAAACTTTAACCTCATTTTTTTCCAGCGTTGTTCCTCGTTTTACTTCCGTTACAAGGTTGCAATCGGCCGGAATAATAGGCTGTCCGGGAAGATCGGTGCGTTGAAAACGGATGCCGTAATTAGCGTCGGCGGGTTGTAAAGTAAGATTAACGGACTCGCCGGTATGCAGGCCTTTACCCGAAACGGAAATGGGTTTTAGTATGGTATGCTGTCTGGCCAATAATGAAATTAAGAGTGCAAAGATGCGAAAATTAGCTGAAATCCAATAGAGTAACCGCTTACTCATTGGAATTGCCGTTTGCTAAGGATTACATCGAATAAAACATATTCAAATTATATTTCATTATAGTTATTAAATATTTGTTTTAATCGATATATTTAGGTAAACGGGTAAGCCGAAAACGGATTCAGAGTAGGCGGTAAAAATTAAAACTATGGCAAAATCAGAATACATGAAGGAAAACGAGTTTCCTTACTCATTGAAAAAATTTACTTCTAACAGCACAATATATTTATCAATAATTGTTGGAGAAGGACAATACGGCAACTCTTCCTTTAAAAACTTTAATGGCGAGATAGTTACGGGTTCTGTTCTAAATCGGATCTTAGGTAAAAAGAAAGACATCATCAACAAAAGTCTGGAGATTATAACTGTTGTAACAGATACTAGTCCACACACAAATCATACAAGTGTTACATACAAGATTAATAATAATGAAGCTGCTTCATACGATTATGATGTGCCTAATGATAATGGGACTTTATTTTATAAAACGACAATAAATTTCAACTAAATATTATGTATCGTTTTTTTATTATTCTGATATTATCTTTTTGTTCTAATATTTTATTGGCTCAAAAAGATATAGACGTTAGCAGTTTAAAAGCACCGTCATCCCCAGCATTTTCTATTTTAGGAATTCAACCAAATCAAGTTACACATCCTAAAACATTTAATGACTTGGAAGTGGGAATTATGAATAATTTTCTATCTGATGGCAATTTTACAATACCAAAAGATTTTGCTTTAGAAATAACCCCTTATTGGCTTTTTAAACATAAATATTTAACTTTTGACAAATATATTCACCCTGAGAATATTGATCGTTTTACAAGAAGTATTTCGGTTAGTATTGCAACAGGGAGTAGAAAAAATGAATCTGACACAAGTAAAAATATTCAACAACTTGCTTACGGAATTAGATTTCAAATTCCTATAGGTCTTCAAAAATTAGATCCAGATATAGAACAAAGTCTAAATGATGGAATTAATCAACTGGGAACAACTCAGACAATAATGGGATTATTAGTTGGCACCACCATCTTTAACCCTGCTGACTATGGAGCTGGTGCCGCTGGAGCAGATGCAACCCTAAGAGACAATTTCAATAAAAGTGTTGATAAATTTGCTTATACAAAACAGGTTATTATTGATAAAACCACAGCTTATTTTAATGGATTGAGTGTAGCACAAAAAGCTGAATATCAAAAAGTTTTTAATAGTTTATTGAAAAAAATAAATGAAGACGATATTGACGAATCATCATTAGAAAACGCATTAAGTTCATTTCAAAATGAAATACCAGAAATAGCTAATAGCCAAGAACAAAGGGATTGGGTGGCAAAAAATGTCGAAGACAAAATAAAAAAACTAAATGCTGAACCTATTGGAGACTTCTTAGAATTTGCTTTCGCTTGTACACAGGAATTTCCTAATGAAAATAACACAAATCAGTCTCGTTTTGGCAAAACAGCTTTATGGTTAACATATACACACAAAGGCAAACAAGATAAAAATACAAATCAATTTGAATTTTCAATTATGATTAGAGGCGGCTATGATAAAACTCTATCTCAAAATGAAACTAATTTAGACTTAGGAGGCCAAGGCACATATACACGTAAAGATAGATTTTCTTTATCAGTTGAATTTTTAGGAAGATTAAATCTTGAAATGCAACCGAAAATTCAAGGCAGCAACACCAGAACTGCTAATATTCATGGAGATTGGAGAATTTTTGTCAATGGAGCGTATAGAATAAGCGAAGGTGTATCTATAACCTACGGCATAGGTCGTGATTTTAATCACAACTTAATTACTAGAGGAAATTTATTGTCCTTGCTAGGATTAAATTTTGGCATTGGCAATCCTAAAATATCTACTGCAGAGTAAATTATCCCCAGCTAATCTAGGCTTTCTTCATCAAATGCTCCAACTCTCGCAATCGTCTCTCGAGATCTGCCAGGTTTTTGTAAACGATCACATTCCGGAAATGTTTTTTGATATCGATCGCCGGTGCGCCGGATAAAATCTGATTAGGTTCGGTAATATCCGAAGGAACAGCACTTTGCGCATTGATCTTCGTGAACGGCGCAATACTAATATGGCCTACAAAACCTACTTGCCCGCCAATCATATTGTGATGTCCGATCTTGGTACTGCCCGAAATGCCCGTCTGGGCTGCTATCACCGTATGTTCGCCAATCTCAACGTTGTGCGCCACCTGGATGAGGTTATCCAATTTTACACCTTTGCGAATGATCGTTGAGCCCATTGTTGCGCGATCGATGCAGGTATTCGCCCCTACTTCCACATCATCTTCTAAAATCACGTTGCCGAGTTGCGGAATTTTGTGAAAACTTCCATCCTCTGCCGGCGCAAATCCAAAACCATCGGAGCCAATCACAGCGCCGGAATGCAGGATACAGTTATTGCCGACAATACAATGCGCATACACCGAAACATTCGGATACAAAATAGAATTGTCGCCGATGATGGCGTGTTCCCCGACAAAAACAAAAGGATGAATATGTACATTGATGCCGATCTTCGCCGTCGGGTGGATAAACGCTTTATCCGAAATTTCACGCGTTGCGTTTATATTAAACAGCGAAAGAACTTTGGTAAATGCTTCGTAGGCATCATTCACCAAAATAAAATTTCCGTTGAGTTTCGGATCGTACAGATCTTTAGAAATCACCACGCAACCTGCTTTCGTCGTGTATAGAAAATCGGTGTATTTTTTGTTGGCAAGAAACGTGATATTATCCGGCTGCGCTTCTTCGATCTTTGCCGGGAAAGATATATCGAGTTGTGCGTTGCCCACAATTTCGCCGCCTGTACTATTTGCTATTTCGCGAATGGTCATCAATTAATTTTTCGGATATGCAATATAATGTTTTATCACCGGACTGGAAACCGAGCGTATACTCATCTGTTCGGAAATATCCGTGATCTCGCGGATACTGCCGTCTTTAAAACGAATATGGATCTTATCTTTCTGCGGATTGTACGCATTGTTGACAGCAGTTCCTTTCAACACCAGGAAGCGCATTTCTTCTTTCGAATATATTTTCTGCAATTCTTTGTATTTAGCTTCTACTTTCGCCTCATCGGCAAATTCAATTTTAAACAGGTCGCGGTTGACGATAGCCGACGATAATATCTGTAATATCCTGTCGGTTGAAAGACACCAGTTCTTTAATGCCTGCATGATATCGATATCATCGAGCAGTACATATTTTTTCAAACTTGCCCCAATTTCATTTTTACCAACCGGCTTCGATAAAAACCAATTGAGCGATTCAGAAGTTTTGATCGCCAATGCTCCGGCTCCTTTCGCGCGAATGATCGCATTCTTCAACATCAGGTCGGCGATCAAACTCGTTTTATGCAAATACACCTGCCAGTACATCAAACGGCGGGCAATCAAAAATTTTTCCACAGAATAAATTCCTTTTTCTTCCACCACAATAGAATCGCCCTGCACATCGAGCATATTAATAATGCGGTCGTAACCGATTACACCTTCACTAACCCCGGTATAAAAACTGTCGCGGTTTAGGTAATCCATGCGATCCATATCTAATTGACCGGAAACCAACTGATGTAAAAATTTTTTCGGATGTGTATCGGTAAATATTTTAATCGCTTCCTCCAGCGGCTGACCAAATTCTTTTTTTAATTCCTGCATCAGCAACAGCGAAATTTCTTCATGCGAAACATCTTCGACCAATATTTTTTCCAACGCATGAGAATAGGGTCCGTGCCCGATATCATGCAATAAAATAGCGAGTACTGCAGCCTGGCATTCTTCTTCCGACAACACACAACCTTTGCTTTTCAAAACTTCCAATGCGCGGCTCATTAAATGCATGGCGCCCAAAGAATGATGAAAACGCGAATGTGTAGCGCCGGGATACACTAAAGAGCTGAGCCCCAGTTGTTGTATGCGGCGCAATCGTTGGAAATAAGGATGCTCGATGACATCATACACGATATCAAAAGGTATTGCAATAAAACCGTAAACAGGATCGTTGAATATTTTCCGTTTATTCATAGTCGGTCGTAAAAGTAGCCAGAATTTAGCTTTTTTAATGATTCTTCCTTGAATAAATGGCATTTATAAACTAAATTTATAGTTTTAGAACATGAACGAAATCAAAATATTATGGGCAGACGATGAGATCGATCTGCTGAAACCCCAAATCCTGTTTTTAGAGCAAAAAGGTTACAAAGTTGAGCCGGTGACGAATGGTCACGATGCATTGGATAAATGCAAAACGGAACACTTTGATCTTGTTTTTCTCGATGAACACATGCCGGGCATTACCGGGATAGAAACCCTCTCCCGCATCAAATCGATTCATAATGATCTTCCGATCGTGATGATCACGAAAAATGAAGAAGAAAATATCATGGATGAGGCCATCGGTTCGCAGATAGCAGATTACCTGATCAAACCGGTTCGTCCTAACCAGATCTTATTGTCGATAAAAAAGATTATCGATAAAAAACAATTGGTGTCTGAAAAAACATCAGTGTCTTATCGCCAGGAATTTCAGAATATCATGATGAACATCGGCAGCGAAATGGATCACGCCAATTGGGTCGATCTATATCGCAAACTGATCTACTGGGATTTGGAGCTCGACAAAACCAATAACCAGGAAATGCGCGAGATCTTCGAGATGCAAAAAACGGAAGCGAACAGGGAGTTTTTCAAGTTCATCCAGAAAAATTATGTCAACTGGTTACAAAAACCTAATGGCAACACCCCGACTTTATCGCACACGCTTTTCAAAAATAAAGTGATACCGAATATCGACAACGACGTGCCGACTTTCTTTTTGCTGGTCGATAATTTGCGTTACGATCACTACCGCATGATCGAACCTCTATTGAAAGAGCGTTTCCGCAAATTAGATGAAGATTGTTTTTACAGCATTCTTCCCACCACAACGCAATACAGCCGCAACGCGATCTTTTCCGGGTTGATGCCTTCGGAGATCGACAAAAAATACCCGGACAAATGGTTTTATGATGATGAAAGCGCCGGTAAAAATTTGCACGAAGATTTTTTCATGCAGGAGCAATTCAAGCGTTACGGCATTAACATGAAAACGAGTTATACCAAGATCACCAATCATAAAGACGGGCGCGAACTCGAAGACAATATTCTGAACTTGATGAACAATGCGTTTAATGTGATCGTCTATAATTTCGTGGATATGCTGTCGCATGCGCGGACGGAAATGGAAGTACTGAAAGAACTCGCGAGCGACGAAGCCGCGTACCGTTCCCTGACCTTATCCTGGTTTGATCACTCTCCGTTGTTAAATGCACTGGATAAACTCAAAGACAAAAAAGCGCGCATCATTATTACGGCAGATCATGGAACCATCCGCGTAAAATCGCCGGCGAAAGTAATCGGCGATAAAAATACAACGACCAACCTTCGATATAAAACGGGGAAAAATCTCAATTACAATCCCAAAGAAGTTTTTGAAGTGCGCAAGCCGGAAGATGCTTTCCTGCCAAAATCGAATGTGAGCTCTTCCTATATTTTTGCCCGCGAAGATTATTACTTCTGCTACCCGAACAATTACAACTACTACGTGAATTATTACAAGAATACGTTCCAGCACGGCGGTGTTTCTATTGAAGAGATCATGGTGCCGTTCGCTGTTTACGAAACGAAATAAGCACGAACTATGGAATTTTCCGTTCACAATCTCGCGGATCTAAAACCGTTGGCTAAAGCTTTGATCGGCTTAACTTCCGGCAATACTGTTTTTGCTTTGTACGGAAATCTCGGTTCGGGAAAAACAACTTTAGTGCAAGAAATTTGCCGGCAACTCGGCGTTACGGAAAGCATGACAAGCCCGACATATTCTATCGTCAACGAACACTCGTACAACAATAAACCTTTGTATCATATCGATCTTTATCGGTTGAAATCGGAAGAAGAAGCGATACAGGTGGGTTTGGAAGAATATCTTTTTTCCGGAAATCTCTGCTTTGTTGAGTGGCCCGATCATTTTGAAAATCTGCTACCGGAGCAACATATTAAAATATTTATCCGTAAATTAGAGAACGATAGCCGGACTATTGAAGTAGTTAGCAGTTTGCCTCAGTAGCAACTGCCGCGGCTAACTGAAAACCAATATCTCATGGAATTATCCGGAAAAGTAAAAGTCGATTACGAGTTATATCCCAAAGAAGTGCTGGCTGAAATGAGCCACAAGAAAAAATCCATGTACATCGGCATTCCCAAAGAAACCGAGTTCCAGGAAAAACGCGTTCCGTTGACGCCGAATTCCGTAGCAGCTCTCGTCAATTATGGTTCTCGTGTAGTGATTGAAAAAGGAGCCGGTGAATCTTCGCACTTTCCCGATGAAGAATATATCGAGGCTGGCGCGGACATTAAATATTCCAAACAGGATGTCTTCAGCGCTGATCTTATTTTGAAGACCGGTCCGATAGGTGCCGAGGAAGTATCGATGCTGCATCAAAACCAGGTTCTCTTCTCGCCTATTTTGTTGCCTAAGCTGGCAAAAGCACATTTAAAAAGCATGATGGAAAAACGCGTAACGGCGTTGGCATTTGAGTATGTCAAAGGTGATTACAATTCCTATCCTATTATGCGTTCGATGAGCGAGATTGCCGGCAGCTATGCTATCCTCACCGCTGCTCGTTATCTCAGCAATGATTACGGTAAAGGAATTTTGCTGGGCGGCATCGTGGGACAACCGCCTGCCAAAGTGTTGATCTTAGGAGCCGGAACGGTAGGCGAATCGGCTGCAAAAGCTGCACTTGGACTTGGAGCATCGGTTCAGGTGTTTGATGATAATATATACAGTCTCACTCGTTTACAAAATGATTTAGGACTGAAATTATATACTTCCGTGATGGACCCGATCAACCTGGCAAAAAATATAGCGCGGGCACATGTGGTCGTTGGTGCACTGAAGCCTGCAAACGGACGCACACCTTTGGTGGTTACCGAAGATATGATCCGCAACATGAAAAAAGGATCGGTGTTTGTCGATGTGAGCATCGATCATGGCGGCTGTTCCGAAACATCCCGTGTAACGGATCACAACAACCCGGTTTACACGCGGCACGGCGTTATTCATTATTGCGTACCGAATATCGCATCCAATGTTTCCAGGACAGCCAGTTACGCGCTGAGTAACATCATTGCACCCATCATAAAAAATGCCACCAATGCAGGAAGCATTGAAAACTTATTGCGCAATGATACCGGACTACGGCATGGCGCTTACTTATACAAAGGCGCATTGACGAAAGAGTTTATCGCGCAAAAATTCGAATTGAAATTCACTGATCTCGAATTATTATTGAGCGCAGATTTCTAGACTTACATCAATTCTTATCCGAAGTTATTTTAACAGTACATTAACGAGCAATTTTTTATCGGATTAAGATTTATGTTCATATATTTAGCCGTACTTTTTTCAGAATTATTATTGTCATGGGTAATAAGATTTTTCTGATCGTTCTATCGACGATCTTTTTTCAGTTAGCAGAAGCAAAAAACCAAAGCGAAAGCAGCGAGACACTTACCGTTCTTCGGTACGATAATTTATCGTCCAGCTTGCCCAAGAATATAGGCGCGATGAATTTATCGGGCCTGGGAAAAGTGAATTACCAGAATTATTATGCAGCCAACAGCGAATCGCCATTGCTGAAAAAAAATACCGTAGCTTCTTATCCGCTCGCTACTAATACTTTTGAAGATGCTTATTCCAGCAATGCTTCGGCATTATACGGCCCGGGCACCAAAAATACCGCGTATGAACTGTTATGCTCCGTGGATACAAAAGGAAAAGTGAACAAAGAACATTTTTGCCAGCTCGCTTTTTTAGACAGTTCTACTTTAGTGGGCATCGCCTGTAATGAGCAAGGCACGTCTTTAGTTTTTATCGATATCAGCGGCGATAAAATGTATATCACCTCGCGACTGGCTGTTCCATCGGTTGCGCGTACTGACGATGCATCGACCAATAAAGAATTATTTTTTATCGATCGCGAAACAAACCGCATTTTCCTGCCGGTCAACAGTGCAGCAGCCACTTTGGATAAAGAAGGTCGGTTAGCCTGGAAAGACGCTAAAGAATCGATGCCGGGCATGTGGATCATTCAACCCGTCAAAAACGAAGAAAAGAAATGGTCGATCAGCGCCGATCATATTACGGTGCGCTATTTTTATAATGAAGCGTTAAAGGATTATTCAAAAAACGGCATTCAACTGCAAACCGTGCACGCCGATCAAAATGGGAACATCTGGCTGGCATTTTCGGATGGCATCATCGGTGTATTGCCGGTGATCAATCAGAATTTTGAAGCGAAAACTGCAGAATACGAAGATGCGGTCTATCTCTATAATTTCAACAAAGATTTAAGTTTGGTGAACAGCGTTCGGAATAATTTCATTCAGAAAATGTATGACCGTCTGAAAAATGGTTATGATCCGGAACTGACGGATACCTCAAAAGTTTATGGATACATACAAGACAAACCGCAGGATTATACGAATGCTTACTGGCAAGATGCCCGCTATACTGTTTTTTCCAATCTCGTGCGCGATGCGAATGCTAAATTACAAGGCGATGAAACGGTGCCGGATGAAAATGTGTATTGGAATGATGTGAGCATAGACCTCGACAATCCGTTGAGCAAAAACAAAAAGAAACTGTACGATTATTTCAATTTCAAAGTGCGCAAATTTCAAACGCTGCAAAACGGTCTGACTTCCGGCAACGATAACAGTGTGTATGCAACCACTAACCTCGCATTATACAAACTCACTTTCGATGATAAAAAGAAAGCGATTGAAACAGTTTGGACAACGATGTATTCTAATAGTTTCCTGAAAGACCGCGAAGCAGAAACAGCCTCCAGCAACACCACGCCGGCATTTAACGCCGATCATAATGAAGTGGTGATAGCAGATAATGATTTCCCGCACCAGAATTTATTGATACTCGATGCGAAAACCGGCAAAGTAAAAAATCAGTTTGCTTTGTTTGAAACAGCTTACGGTTCTTCTTGCGCTAACGGAATCGTTTTCTCCGGAAATACGATCGTTGTTGCGAATGCGTTTGGAAATGCTGCTGACGACGACGATAAATCTTTGCCTGCAACCGGCATCATGAAGTTCTCTTCTACTACGCGCGGCAACTGGCATGTCGATTATGATTGGAATGCTTTGCAAAGTGCTACCGTCGCCAATACAGCAGCGCCTAAAATTTCTGCATCCGACAATACCGTATATGTTTATCATGAGCAAGCGGAGCAATGGGGATTGAGTGGTATCGGCACGGAAATGCCGAAGAAAATGGTGGCTGCTACGTATGATCTGCAACCAAATTTTGCGAAAACATTAAAACTGGATTTAGATAATTACAGCGCAAACTTTACGATAGGCCCGCAGAAAAGTATTTTCATTGGTACAGCTAATGGCTTGTTGCGCATCAAAAGCGAATAACTAGGTCGATCCATACAGATCGTCGTCGTCCGTTCCCTGGTCGCTAAAACAATACCATGTTACCGCAAACAAGCAAATTATCATCATTAATTCGTGTGGTTCCATGATTTGATTCTTTACATATTAAAAATCGTAAAGTATCTTAAGAACTACCGGATGTATTGAGTAAACGGTCGGTTTGGATGAGTAAACGGGAAGAGCTTATTAACTGCCTGCTTTTTTCAATTCTTTGACAACACTGCGCACCATGTTCTCTGCCGTAAAATTGCCTAAAGTGAGCACTTTGTAATAATAATTTTCTTTGCCGCCCATGAGTGCGAAGATCTGCCGGGAATTATGTCCCTGCCGGTAATATTTTTCTACCTCCCCGGAAAAATCTTCGAAGAATTGCAATTTATTTTTCAGCCGTTGCTTACCATCTTCCAGCTTGGGATTATGCGAACAAAACAACACGTCAAAATCCAATTGTAATAATTTTTTGATGGAATCGATCTGTTGAAACAAACTTTCATACGGCGCGAAATATTTGATCTTCTCGGCCACAAAAATATCACCGGAAAAAAGCCAGCCTTTCTTGCGCTCAAAATAACAATAATGATCTTCACTGTGGCCCGGAGTATAAATAGGTTCTAAACGGTGATGTTCCGTTTCAACAATATCCGTCTCGTATAGATTATCGAGAAAAGCACGATCCACAGAACCATTCAGAATCTTCGCGAGTGCAGAAGTGGAATATCCGACCGATAAAATCTCGGAACATTTGGGATGCGCATATCCTTTCACTTGTTTTTTGCGCATGAGAAAAGCTACGTTACCCGAATGATCTTCGTGATGATGTGTGAGCAATATCTTAGAAATATTTTTATCGTGAACCAGGTTGTAGATATTCTCGCGGTTATGACGTTGTCCTGTATCGATCAATACATCATCCACCAAATACGTATACACCGACTGTACATTCATACGCATACGGTACACACTTAACCGATAATAGTGTACGCCATCGTGATGAAAAATGAATTTACGCGTCATGCGACAAAAGTATTCAGAACTGTGAATTTCAATTTAATTTGAATATATTTATAATGTTAAATAACAATAGCTATGAAAAAATACGGGATCGCGATAGGGTTGGTTATGCTGGGTATCATCATAGGCATTTTACTGATACGTCAACTGGAATTTATGATGAACGTAAATAAACCGATGAACATTGCAATCAATGGCAAAGTACCTTTAAATGCATCGGTAGATTCGACGATCGGCATCAAACTCCTCAGCGATCTGAAAACGCGCATCAGCATAGAAGATGCATTGAGCATTGATATGAATGAAGTGATCGATGTGCCGTTAAAGATGACCCTGACCGTGCCGCTTAATACCGACGTTTTCATGGACCAGGTGCTGGATCTGAAATTCGATCTTCCCGTCGACATTAATCTTGATCAAAGTGAGATCGGTTTAAACAATCTCGTCATCCCCTTTAATAAGAAATTGCGTATACATGATTCGCTCGCCGTTGATTTTTCTATTCCACTCGATACCAAGATCCGCACCAACTTCAAACATTTCATGAATATCTCTCTCCCGGTAAAAGCGGATATACCGGTGAAAGTTAATATTCCTATTGATCAGCCTTTGCAGGTAAATGACACATTAATATTGAATGCGCAAGATTATCATATCCCGTTGAAAACGATCATCCCGGTTGCTGCACAGGTTCCGATCAAACAGAAAGTACATATCTCCGGCGAACTGACGGTACCTGTTGATCAAATGGTTTCTATTCCGTTGAAAAAAGTAATTCATGCGCCGGTCACCAAGCCGTTTACTGCCAATGTAAAAACACTGAACGATAATATTCAAACGTCGTTTAATTCCAATTTATCAGCGACAGCTACGTTCACCCAACCTTTGCGCGTAGATAAAATGGATTCATTGCGCATCGATCCTTCGGATATCAAAATTTCTTTTAAAAAATAAGCCATGATCATTTACGCCGTACAAATTACCATAAAAGCTACCCGCGAAACTGCCTGGCTGGAATTTATGCAGCAAAAACATATCAACGAAGTCATGGAAACTGGTTGTTTCAGCGAATATCATTTATTGAAACAACTGGACTGGGATTCCGACACAGAAGCGCGATATGTCATTCAATACAATTGTCCGTCTAAACAAATTTTAGATGAATATTTTGAATTGCATGCACCGCGATTGCGTGAAGATGTATCGCATCATTTCGGCGGCGAGTTTGCCGCAGAAAGAAAGATCTATGAGATTGTAAACTAACAGTGGGTCATGACCCACTGGCTTCCCTGCTTTAGCGCGAATCTCCCGATTCGTGCTTTTTTAATAATCCAATCTCCGATTGGCTATTTGCGATCAGGGATCGCTTTACTTAGCGAGTACGAATCGGGAGATTCGCGCCAAAACTACACAAAGAAATCCGGCATTGGTGCAACAGATGGATCTACTGCATACGGTGTAAGATCAGTAATACCTTCACTCGCCAGCAATTCATCATCGACAAAGAAATTACCGCTGCACGTTTTCGCGTCGCGTTTTAAAATATAAAAAGCGGAATCTGCTAATATTTCCGGTATGCGTGAAGCTTTGATCACCGTACCTCCTCCTAACAAATTTTGTACGGCCGCTGTGGCGATCGTTGTTCGCGGCCAAAGTGCATTCACGCCTACTTTTCCTTTAAATTCTTCGGCCATACCCAGCACGCATAAACTCATTCCAAATTTTGCGATCGAATAACCCAAATGCGGGCCGAACCAGCGCGGTATAATACTCGTCAGCGGCGGGCTTAAATTCAAAATATGCGGATTTTCTGCTTTCAACAAAAACGGTAAACATTTTTGCGAACACAAAAACGTACCGCGCGTATTGATCTGGTTCATCAGGTCGTAGCGTTTCATCTCCAGTTGCAGTGTCGGCGATAAATTGATAGCACTCGCATTATTCACCAAAATATCAATCCCGCCGAAAGTGTCGACTGCCTGTTTAACTGCAGCAACCACTTCTTCTTCATTACGGATATCGCATTTAATGCCTAAGCCTTTTCCGCCGGCTTTATCCATGTCTTCCGCAGCGGTATAAATAGTGCCCGGCAATTTCGGATGAGGCTCCGTAGATTTTGCCGCGATCACAATATTCGCACCTTCTTTCGCTAAACGAACACCGATTGCATGACCGATCCCGCGCGTTCCGCCGGAAATAAATACCGTTTTATTTTTGAATGTTGACATATGTGTATTTCTATTTTACAAAAGTAAACTATTTACTGAATTTTAAAGTGTAAATTTAAAATGATAAAAAGAGTATGCAATTTCCACCGGCATCTTACCGACAACGCTGCGATCCACCTGCCGACAAGCTCGTGCAGCAGCTTTATACGAATTACGGCGATGCAGCAGCACGCAAAATTTATCTGCAGTTAGTACATACCTTTGATTTGCTCGACATCAACTCATTGCCTAAAGAGATCACACAATTTTATAAAAAAGAAACGGCCAAAGTAAAAATTGAACATCCTGAAAAACTGGAACTCGCTTCGGATTATTTTCAGCGATTTGGACACGCTATGTTTTTGGTGTTGATCTGCAAATGCCTGCCGCAACTCTATACTTCCAAACGCGGCGTAAAAACTTTATACGAAACCGGTTACCTCTTAGGGAAAGATAACAACGCCTTGGTAGCCCGTCGCTTAATGGAAACCGCGCAATTTTATATCGATATTTTATATAAAGGCGCTTATGAAAAAGACGGTTATGGATTTTTCGCGGCCACCAAAGTTCGCATCATCCATGCTTATGTCCGCAAATTTATGTGGGATAAAAACTGGAATGAAAAATTCGCCGCTGAATACGATCAGCCCGTATGCCAGGAAGACATGATGGGTACGCTGATGGCATTTTCCGTCTGTATGATCGACGGCATCCGCAAGATGGGATTGAAGATGAGCGAAGCGGAAGCCGATGCTATTGTATATACCTGGCACATCACCGGAAAATTATTGGGCGTTGATGATAAATACAACCCGGACAATTTTGCAGACGGCCGTTTGTTGTTCCAACATCTGCTCGACAAAGAAGCAGCGGTGGGTGTAGAAAATGTGGCGCTCACTAAAGCCATACTCGATTTCATGCGGCAGATCTTTACGCCTTCACCTATTTTGAAAACTCCTCTTGGAAATCAGAATAAATTGCCGGAATTGCTTGTAACATTTTTTGTCGGCAGAAAATATGCGCCTTATATCGGGCTGGAATATCACCAGCAATTTTATTACAAAAATATCCTTCGCATCATCAGTTTTGTGATCCCGAATATCTTTATACAATCGCGCCGTATGGCCATTACCGAAGATGCCGTTTCGCAAGGCAGCGGCTATCTCGTCGCGATGATCTTCCGCTATATCAAAAAACAATACAAAATGGAGTTCCGCATGAGCGAAGACGTTCTTCGCGATTGGAAATTAGATACTTATCTCCCCGATTACGGAGCCGCCTATGCACAGCCGGCTTAACTTTTGCACAGAAATACTTTCGTAACAAAGAATTTACAATGCACGCATTGTATTTCCTTATATTTGGCTATCCAAAATCTGATCGATATGAAAAAAGTTGTTTTTATAGATGGCGTCCGGACTCCTTTCCTCCGTTCCGGCTCCGATTACATGGACCTGATGTCGTACCAACTCGGACAGTTTGCCATTAAAGGCCTGCTCGACCGCACCGGCATTGATCCGGATAAAGTCGACCGCGTTGTATTAGGTAATGTGATCTCGAATGTGCGCACGGAAAACGTAGCACGCGAAGCAGCAGTTACTGCCGGTGTTCCGGTGAAAGCTCCTTGCAATACGGTGAAGCAAGCTTGCATCTCCGCCAACCAGGCCATCGCCAATGCTGTCGATTCCATTCAACTGGGAAGAGCAGACGTGATCATCTCCGGCGGAACGGAATGCACATCCGATACTCCTATTGGCTATACCAAAGAGATGCGCAAGAAATTATTCATGGCGCAAAAATTAAGTACGCCTTTTGAATTTGCGAAATTTGCGACGACATTACGCCCCGGCGATTTTCTGCCTGATCGCCCTTCTGTTTCCGAATACATCACAGGCAGAACGATGGGACAGGATTGCGAGATCTTAGCACAAAAATTCGGCGTAACGCGCGATGAGCAGGATGAATTTGCTGCACGCTCGCATCAAAGTGCGGCGAAAGCTTTTGAAGAAGGTAACATGCATGATATTGTATCTGTGCAACTACCGCCGAATTTTTCACCAATTGAAAGAGACAACGGCGTGCGCGGCGATTCGACAGTAGAAAAAATGTCGAAACTGAAACCGGCTTTTGATAAATACGTTGGAACGATCACCGCTGCGAATGCATCTTTCTTAACCGATGGAGCAACTGCTGTTTTATTGACTTCTGAAGATAAAGCAAAAGAACTGGGACTGAAACCAAAAGCGGAGATCGTGGATTATGCATTCACCGGAGCTGATCTATATGATGAATTGCTGCTCGGACCTGCTTATGCGATCGCACAAGTATTAAAACAAACAGGCATGAGCATCGACGATATCGACGTGTTTGAAATTCATGAAGCGTTTGCCGGACAAGTATTGGCGAATTTAAATGCATTGGCATCTGCTGAATGGTGCAAGAAACAATTAGGATTAGATAAAGCCGTCGGAAGAATCCCGATGAACAAAATCAACAACTGGGGCGGATCACTCTTTCCAGCACATTGGGATCCTAAGCTTAGAATTCCACGTGGACAAGTTGTCGCG